>Ga0099822_1001166_pt1 | contig 29479 bp, 15 predicted proteins | sample CowpeawhiteBW_FD_76839 | JGI IMG/M metagenome (GOLD analysis project Ga0099822, IMG submission 76839) | Root nodule microbial communities of legume samples collected from California USA - Cow pea white BW | ecosystem: Host-associated > Plants > Roots > Nodule | place: USA: California | collected... | reverse complement strand
AACGGTTCTCAAGGCTCCAAAGACAAACCTAGGGTTCCCAAGCTCAAGGCTCTTCCTCCTCCTCCACCTCCTACTTCTGCCACCTCCTCCACCACCACCACCGCTCCTCAAAACGCCCCTCCTGCTCCTCTAAACGTACAGGCTGAGGTCGCTGCCCTTGATTCTTCTCTGAATGACCAAGATGTCAAAAACCCCCCGAGGTATGAAAGTAACACTATGTATGTATTGTGTTCTTTATTAATTTGCGCCGGTTAGCAGATGTTTGATGCTGTATTAGCAGTCTTGCAATCATTGTTGTTCACATTCATTGACCCCCCAATTACAAATTCGAATTCTTTGTTATGAATATGAAAAATGAGTGGCTATTTATTCTGCCAATTAAGATCATAATCTGAGGAGCTGTCTGTCATACTTTTGTTCTTTTATCAGGTATAATGCAATGGTTTTTGAAGCTCTATCAGCACTAAAAGATAATAATGGATCTGATCTAAATGCCATTGTTAGTTTCATCGAGGTCAGATGAAGATCTTTGTTACAAATGTTTCGATAATATTTGTCAATGATATTACTCTATATATATTTCGTAAAGTGGTCAGAAGAATACTTGTTTTTGAGATTATATATGATAAGGGTTTTACATTTCAAAACCTAGAATGGCAATGCATGTCACTTTCCATATGCAATTCTGTTATCGTTATCATGCTTTGTAGATCTTGAGATTTTAGTTCCAGCTGCTTTCTATGTTTTCTGACTTACCAGAGCAGTCTTATTGGGGAGAGTAATCAACAATTTTTTGTCTGTCAAAGTATAAATATTTTGGGTGGTAACAACCGACTTGTTTGCATTGTTTTAAATTATCCTTTTGTGATCTTCACTATTTAAGATCAATTCTTGAACTCCAAGACCCTGATAATGGTTTTGTTATGATCTTTTCGAAGTAGTATGTTTAGGCCCTGCTCCTTTTTTGTGGCGGAGAGGGGAATTGGAAAATTACTTTAGGCTTAAATACCTTTTTGATCCTCATTTTCGTAGTGTTTGTTGCGGATCGTCCTCATTTTGACAGAATGTTTAAAATGGTCCTCATTTTTACCGAATGTTTAAAATGGTCCTCATTTTCGCAATTCGTGTTTTATTTGGTCTTTTTATGTAACGCCGTTTAAATCATTAACAGAGCATTGTACAGGTGGCACGATTTGTATTAGGATGTGTTACGTGTACTGTATAGGTGTGGTACAATGTTTCGTTAATGATTTAAACGGCATTACAGAAAAGGACCAAATAAAACACGAATTGCGAAAATGAGAACCATTTTAAACATTCTGTAAAAAATGAGGACCATTTTAAACATTCTGTCAAAATGAGGACCATCCGCAACAAACATTACGAAAATGAGGACCAAAAAGGTATTTAAACCATTACTTTAATATGGTTTCTTTATTGCCTATATTATTTTTAAGCATTATCATTTTTATTTGAGAATTTTAGTTGTAACAATCACTACACATAATACTGCAGCAAAAACATGAGGTTCCTCAAAATTTTAGAAGGGCACTAAGTACAAGGTTGAGGAGGCTTGTTAGTCAAGGGAAACTTGAAAAGGTAATTTAGTTTCAATATGGTGAATTGGTGATTTTACTGTATTGCATATTATAGTTGAGTGTGAGCCTTGGTACAATGGGTGGGGCTTTTTTCTTACTGTTTCAACTTCTGGAAACAACCGCTATGCTTGGTAGAGTAAAACTATGTATATCTATTCTCACCACTCCTCAATCCTAACAAGGTGGGAATCTCATACATTGGACTTTCTTTTTCATATATTTTATTGGTTCTTCTAATACATTCAAGGATCTAATCAGAGTTCCTTAAAGAAAAGTTATAGATTTGTTACATGTTTGTAGTAGGAGAAATACATTCTTATATGGGTGGGTGAAAAATATGAAATTTTGCTTATCTGTTATGACTACAACGTTTTTTTTTCATAAATTGTGATAATCATTTATGGACTTTTGATATGTATATGCAGTGTTGAACCATTAATTTTTTTTTTACACATTTACCAGTATTTTGTATTTATGTTTTTCTTCATGCACCAAAATTGCACACACTCATGGACACACACATATGTGAACACTTTTGAAAATGTAATAAATCATATATTGACTATTGATATATTTATGTAATTATAAAGCAATTAGTAATGTGATCTAAATCTTTGCACCTTTATTTATTTTTACACAATCGTCATACCTGTGTTGTACTATGTATCTTGGTTTCCATTTTAGGGATCTTTCTGTTCTTCTTCCAATAGGCTATAGCCCCCCATTCCCACGGGGACTTTCACGCATGCAGAAATGTCATATTGAAGTTTATGTCTTGAAGCTTGTTTTCAGTCTTGTAGGAGTAATCTACTCTTTACCATCTACAGGTACAAAATTGTTACAAAATAAAAAAGGATGTCTCCTCCGGGGCAAAATCACCTCCACCGAAACCAAAGGATGTCCGGCCACTGCAGCTACAACCACAACCAGAACGACAATCCCCAGCTTCTGTCATTACGGCATCTAATGAGACAATAAAGGAAGCTGCGGATACTGCAGCCTACAGAGTTGCTGATGCTGAAAGTAAATCATATCTGGCTGCGGAAGCCGTAAAGGAGGCAGAAAAAATATCATTGTTGGTTGAACATAGTGATTCAATGTTGCAGCTAGCAAAGGACATATATGAACAATGTACTATAGATGCACTAATTTGTGATTTTTTTAATCCTTTTGATTGTTTTTTGCTACCATTGATCTTGTGGGTCTTCTCTTGCAGGTTCCCGTGGTGAAATCATCCTCTTGGCTTAAAATGGTAAACGAAATAGGTCTATGAATAGATTCATCTTGATGTTGATTTCTAAATGTAAAATTTTGTTTATTCACTGAGATAGAATATTAACATTTTTTTGGGTGTATTGTATCAGATTCATTTAACAATTTTTATTCTTAAAATTTGTATGGAAAGTGATATTTATAGGCAGGCCGTGCATATTTTCTATTCTCTAGAAGTATTATAGGTCCACCAAATCTGCCCGGATTTGAAGCCGAAGTGTATACAATACAACACTCATTTATGTTCTTTTGGCGTTGTAATATAAATCATTCTTGTGTCTTGACTCTAGTTGTCCCGAATTTGACTATGTGGTGTAATTATTTAATTGAAAGTGAAATTGAAACATGAGATAGCTAAGGGTGATGCTAAAGATTATTCAATCATAACATTTTTCTATGGTTTATTTTAGACCATTGAAGTAATTGAATTATACTCCCTATAAAGTATTAGTTTGATTAAGATTTTATATTAAAATTAAATACAACAGAATTGCATCTGACTTGATGTTTGTTTGAAGTGATTTCTTAATGAAAAATTAAACAAAATCAAATTGCTAATATTTTTAATATTGACTAATATTTCAATTGGATGTGACAATAGGTATTTATAATTATAAATTATCTTTGTTATTTATCTTAAATTTAGAAATTTGGCAAAGGTTTTCGTAATCGAATATCAAATAAGTTTGCCAGTGCTAACTTTTAATAAAGATTATTACTTTTATCAATTCAATGAAATTGCAATAATTTCATTCGCCTTTATCTTATAAATGATAATTGATGTGCTAAACATTACATGGTGATGCTTCTTTAAGAAGTCCTTCGAAATATCATTAAAGTGACGTGTTCTATCATTAAAATTTCAAGATATTGACAAATATGAGGAAATTGACACTGTTCAAATGCACGTTGAGATGGCTAACATGCAGTAGAATAAGCTATTACTCTGCTTTCAGTCCAGGAAAAAAATCCCATGCTCTGCAGAAAAAAAATGTTACAAGACAAACATACAAGTCATCACAAAAGACAAAAAAAAAGGAACTAGATACCAGTCTGTGGCATCATCACAGGGTTGCCTCCAAGGAATTTGTAAAACTTGTTTGTTCAAAAGTAAAAACAAAATTTAAGGTCTAACTTGATCATCACATAATTCGCAACCATACAATGTCTAAACAAAACCATCATGAATCCCAATTCATCCATAACATGACAAATTTAAAAAATTTAGACTACAGAAGCACAAGCCCAAGCTCTGACGGCTTCAATGCATGCCTTATTCGGTAGTTGTAAAGATAATAATGAAGTTTTCCATCACCTGGTCCAAACTTGAGTTCCCTCAAGAAGGTCTCATTCTGCATGACATCCAATGCATTGAAAACATCATAATCCTTCTGTTTTGCGACAATGAGAGCATCATTCATCAGCTGAAGCAAAGGAGTGACAGTGGAAATATTATAGAATGAATAGGCTGCTTTCAGAAGTGAATAACTAGGGTGGCCAAGGATAGTAGAAGGAAGTGTGTAAAAACTACAGAAGTCAGTGACCTCATGAGTTTCAGGACTTTCAACCAGAAAACTATCAATAACATCGTCCTTTGGCAGAAGCCAATGCTCCACATCATTTTCATCAAAATCGGGTGCAACAACAAAACGGCTTAAATAAGTCCTAATTAGCCTTGTAACTGCAGGAACATCATGAATTTCCATTTTTCTAAACCCTGGGGTGACTGTTGATTCTGGCAGCTTGTAAAGCTTGATGGTTCGACTCATTGTCATTCGTGCACCAAGCCGAGAGAAACCAACATCAATTAGCTTCTTGGGATTCAAAGATCTGTGCCAGTATTGACAAGTTGCTATTGGTGTAGGAAGAATCACTCCAGCAGTGTAAGCTGCCTGCCACATATTTTCCAGGTGCACCCTCCTAGTCACCTCTTTGATCATGACAGGAGCAAGCCTCTTTGTTCTAAGTTTCTTATGGACACACAGGAAATTGATCTCTGCCATATGAACAACCTCATCACGAACTCGGATTCTAGCAGGAACACCTGTTATGAAAGCAACCATCTTCTTGGTACTTTTAACTCGAACACCAATATGCCAACTCCTAAAATATCCAGGAGGTTGCAGAGCCCAGCGCAGAAATTCCTTTGAGTACTTAAATCGAAACATGTTCTCATCATCCTCAACATAATTATGAGCAAGAAGGTTGTATACTTCCTCACACACGTCCTCGGAGTTGATGTCACAAGTAATCCATTCATATTGGTCAGGAAGGTTGTAAGGTTCTTGTTTGACCTCAGATAAAGGGGTCGGAAGTTCAATAGGGCCTTCTGGCAAACTGGAGTCTCCTATATCCTTGAACTGCCCAACGGGTTGGGTTTCCCAAAATTTATGTTTTTTTTCCAGGGAGAGAGATTCTTGAACCTTTTGTACTAAATTATCCAATGCAAGATCACTTTCAGCAGGTGCATTCCCATCCGGGTTTGGATTTTGTGTTTCTTCTGGTGACCCAGAGGAAGGATTGCTGTCAACCATTTAAAATGCTTCAAAAAATGCAGTCTGAAAGACAAAATAAAGATTTTTCAGTAAACAAATTTAGTAGAACAAAGCCTAATTTCTCTTAATTCCCGCAACTTCAGTATTCCTTGATCAATGCCTTGTGCCAGCTATTTTCTACTTATATTCCAATCAGTGAGCAGACACCAATATTATATATATCATGTAAAAAATCCAAACTAATATTTAGATTTAAATACTGGCCACTTGATCTTTATGATACAATTACAAGCCAAGATCCAGTGTGGGCCAAATAAAAGAAATACAAATGTCTACAGGCTATCTCCCATTCTCATTTCAAAGGGACAAAACATACAACTTAACTCTTAAAGAAACTCTAGTTATTGCTGAAAGTATTCTTTGAAATGCAAGATACCATGTTTAAGTGTAACAAGTCGTCATACTATGAAATGCATATTTGATGGGATCAGAGTTGCACTAATAGATAATGATAGGTATTTATTTTAACATTACAAGTTAACAACTTCTGCACAAGTTAATCAGCATTGGCCATTATGAGTTTACTTTGCATAGCCACTATATAAGATCCTAGAAGCAATGCTTGAAAGTTTAAAAAGTGACTTGTTCCAGTTGGAAACTGCTACTTCAGTGAAACAAGTAAACTTAGCTTTGGCTTTGGTATGCAGAGGATAAAATAGCCAAATTGAAATTCACTACACTTCACAAATAGAATTATGTATGATAACAGAATAGTAAAAAGGAAAATTTCCAATAATCAACATTCAATACAATTATATTTCCAACATTCATCTTCAAAAAAGGATTGCTTTGCAACATTCAACACCAAACAACAAGATCCATTGTTTTATTTTTGGTTTGCACCAAGAATATCCCCCCAACCAATAGTCGGAGATCCATTATAGTCCAAGGCAAACTTAACACTAAACCCATTACTATAGGAAACATATACCAGAAGATGCATTCCCATCTCGGTTTCTTCAGTTGATCCAGAGACAACCGTCTGAAATTTTCTTAGAACAACAATCTGAATGACAAATGACTATGTTTCAAACAACTTGATAAAAGAAGAAATTTTTTTCCATAGCACTGATTGGCTGCAAAAGTTCAAGAAGAGATATCCCTCAATATTTCATCGGTAGGCAGAACACCTGACCGAAACTTTACCTGACTCAACTAATTTAATCGTTCCAAACAAGTTCAGTCCAATTTTAACAAACAATTTTATATTTTTATTTCTTAGAATTTGAATTTGGGCTTAATTCAACTCCAAAAACTAGTTTATACGACAAGGGTTATCCCCTTCCTATATTCACTATTTTAGTCATACAATAACAACATTAGTCAATATGAGTCTCCAACACACAACAGTTCAATAACCCAACAATCTATTTTCACTTCTTTGGCACAAAAACAAGAAAGCATGTTCAGAACACATGACCAAACAGCAAAGCTTGAATATACATATATGTTCATCTGATTATATCTAAAGCAATTTTGAGAAAGGAAAATGAAGTGAAAACGAAGAAGGCTCAGAGCATCTGAATGGTAGCAAGTTCAGATGAGCTTCATCAGGGTTTTGAGTAAAGTAATTAGTAATGAGTGAATTTACCTGAGAGTGTGAATGAATGAAGATGAAGAAGAACAGAAGAATGGAATCAACCAAAACTGTGGGCGATTTCTTGAGATCCGATGCTCACATAGACAAAGGGGTTGGGTTCCTTACTTCAGGCCTTTGTTAAAACTATCCAATGGGCCAGGCCCAAAACAGTTTTCCCGAACGTGCCTCTTCTTCGTGAAAAATTACTTCCTTCACCTCCATACCTGCTTCTTGCACCTAGAATATATAAAAAAATCTGATTCAAATATATTTTTTATCTTTAAACTATTATAAAAAATTGTTTCATTCCTAAATTAAATTATAAAGTATCTAATAAAATATTTTTTTGATAAATCTATAACAATATATAAAGAGAATTTTCTCTTTTGTGTCTACATTTTAAAATATCAAATTTATCCTTTAAATTAAATTTTGAAAATTGATTGTTATTTTTACAAGTTTTTTATAGAATTGCCTATCTTTGTTTCTTTTCTTATTTTTCTTATTTATCAACCATTATTCTCTAATCTTTTCTGATATGTTTCATTTTATTTTTAATAAATATAATTTTATTTTATATATTAATTTAATAACATTATAATATTATAATCTATTAATATAATATCATGTAAATAATTTTACAAACAAATGCGATAGTCACTGTATTTATATTAGTGATATATAAAGTGGTTTTTATATGACAAATAAATTCTATAATAAATTAAATATAATCTCTACGTATTATTTGCGGAAAAAAATGTTTTACATTGAATTTTATAAATACAGAATTTGGTTTAACAATTAAACACAATTTTTTGATAATAATTTGAAAGTATAAAACATATTTAACCGAATATTAAAAGTTACTACAATCTAAACGAATAAAATTATATATATATATATATATATATATATATATGAATCTTGTACAATTTATTTTAGAGATATTACAATATTTTGTTTATTTTTAATGTTGTATTATAAGTGACATTGTTTATTTTCATAGAAATTAAAATATGTTTTTGAAGTATTTTTATTGGTCGTTTTTAGAATAAATAAATAAAATCTTCCTTATAATATCTTATCACATCATGTTATTATTTCATTATCTATATCTATATCAATATCAAATGAAAAATCAAAATAAAAGAAGAAAATAAGAATAAGAAAGGATGTTATATATGATTATTGATTGATCCCAGAAGGCATCTGAAAGGGTAAACGTGGAAAGCTATATTTACTGTTTTGCCCCTTCTTTCCTCGTTCCTATAACACTCCCTTCTCCCTCTCCTTCGCCTCCCTTTAACTCCACGGTGCAGATCCGAGGAGTTACCCCTTTGCTCTTTTTTCTCTTTCCTTATTCCAATATCAACCCTTCAAGCTTCCACCAGGTATCTATTTTTCTTTTCTTTTTTTCTTTTCTATTTGATTAATTATTCATTGTTCATTCTATTTCTCTGCTATGAATCTGGGCGTGATCTATGTGTTTTTTCTCATTTTAATTCTACCCAGAAGTTTGAGATTCGTTATCTATTTGTGCGTTAAGCTCCTGGACAAAAAGATCGTGTTTTTAGATTTAAGGGATTGCGGGGGTAGTGCATGTCTGATAGGTTTTTCTTTTTATCAGCAGAATAAAATGTTGATTCGTTTTCTGATGCTATGAAATGTTATACTCTAAGCGAGCTTAAGTTTCCAATGATCACTTCGTTTTTGTTGTTTAGTTTAAGTTTGATTTTGGCACTGTTAAACTGAATCATGGAGGAGTGAGCAAAGTGGGTATTCGACACTGAAAGATCTGTTTTTGGGTATGATATGTATCCTTTTTGCCCTGTGAATCTCGTGAGATCAGAGACAAACAGAAGTTTAATGCTTGCAGTTCTTCCTGTATGTATTTCAAGTTTGTTTCTTCTGTTAAATATGCCCAGTGGAGGATGTCTTTTTTTTTTTTTTTATACATATCCAGTAGAAACTCCTAGTGGAGGTATTGGTGGTTTAGTTATTTGTATGATATCTGGTTCTTGTGTTGTTTTGCAACTATTCCTTTGTTATCTGTTTCAGTTTCGCCTTATTATTTGAGTGTATGGTCTTCCTTTTTGACAGAGGTTTCGCTTTTTCCAGTTATGGCAGGTTTGGCTCCAGAAGGAACACAATTTGATGGTCGCCAATATGATGCTAAGATGACTGAATTGTAAGTTCCTTTACTGTACTCTTCACATGTAGTATTGTAATATTTTTGTTATTTATTAATTAATTATTAATGTACTATTTCTGTTATTGTCTTGCAAATTAAATACACAGGCTGTCCACTGATGGGCAAGAATTCTTTACCTCTTATGATGAAGTCTACGACAGCTTTGATGCAATGGGATTACAAGAAAATCTTCTGCGAGGCATATATGCTTATGGTACCTACTGGCAGACTGACCCTCTTAGTTTAAGTGCTTATTCATATTTGTTATTTTGCCAATTGCTCTTTGAGAATCTTTAGCATTCAATTAAATGCATAAATAAATTAATTTGTGGCAGATTGATTGAAGTTATATGCAGTTTCGTTAAAATTCTTTTAAGTTTATTGTTGTGTTTATGGTGTTTTATTGCTGTTCTTAAGGTTTTGAGAGGCCTTCTGCAATCCAGCAAAGAGGAATTGTTCCTTTCTGCAAGGGTCTGGATGTGATTCAACAGGCTCAATCTGGAACAGGAAAGACAGCAACATTCTGTTCTGGAATTTTGCAGCAGCTTGATTATGGATTGGTTCAGTGCCAGGCTTTGGTTTTGGCACCAACAAGGGAGCTAGCACAGCAGATTGAGAAAGTTATGCGAGCTCTTGGTGATTACCTTGGTGTTAAGGTTCATGCATGTGTTGGTGGAACTAGTGTCCGTGAGGATCAGCGCATTCTCCAAGCTGGTGTCCACACTGTTGTTGGCACTCCTGGCCGTGTGTTTGACATGCTGCGGAGGCAGTCTCTCCGCCCAGATTACATAAAGATGTTTGTTTTGGATGAGGCTGATGAAATGCTTTCACGAGGTTTCAAGGATCAGGTTTTTGTTCTGATTAGTTTCCCCTTTCCACAATTTAATTAGTGCACCAATCTTGATTCTCATGTACTTGTTGATTATCTTATTTCTTTTGTTGGTAAATATCCTGGAAGTTTGAGGTGTGAATTCCCTTATGTTTATAAAGCACAAATAGATTAATTACTGTCCAAAACCTTTATGCAGTGAAGGCCTATGCTCATTATCTTCTATAGGAGTCTATAATATGGTATATTGCACTTATTACCTCCAATCTAGCTTAATTTGAATGCATGACATAGATGGGGAGGGTTATGAGACAAAATACAATATTTGTTCATCTGGACTGGATACAGGAATTTTCTGTTCTTCAATCAATATGCTTATCCGTGAGAAAGGTAAAAGTTTTGTATTTTCATTCATGACATTGAGAATATGTTGGTTGGTGTTGCAGATCTATGACATCTTCCAGCTGCTGCCATCCAAAATTCAGGTTGGGGTTTTCTCTGCTACAATGCCACCAGAAGCCCTTGAGATTACAAGGAAGTTCATGAATAAGCCAGTGAGAATCTTGGTAAAGCGCGATGAACTGACCCTGGAGGGTATCAAACAGTTTTATGTCAATGTTGACAAGGAAGAGTGGAAGCTAGAGACACTATGCGACCTTTATGAGACTCTGGCTATCACCCAGAGTGTCATTTTTGTGAATACCAGGCGCAAGGTCGACTGGCTCACTGATAAGATGCGAAGCAATGACCACACAGTCTCTGCCACCCATGGTGACATGGACCAAAACACACGTGACATCATCATGCGTGAATTCCGGTCCGGCTCGTCTCGAGTTCTCATTACCACCGACCTTCTGGCCCGTGGCATTGATGTGCAACAAGTGTCCCTGGTCATAAACTATGATCTGCCAACCCAGCCTGAAAACTATCTCCACCGCATAGGCCGTAGTGGCCGGTTTGGAAGAAAAGGAGTTGCTATAAACTTTGTCACAGCTGATGATTCCAGAATGCTGTCTGATATTCAGAAGTTCTACAATGTGACTGTAGAGGAGCTGCCATCAAATGTTGCTGATTTGCTCTGATGAGTTAATTTTTGTTCTCTGTTAAGTCATCAGGCCCTTTTCTATTGTTATCTTGTGCTCATTCTCTCTCTCTTTATATATTTTATCCACATTAGAGATCAAAGACATATGATCTGATGCTATTTGTATTGGATTCTATAAATTTTGTTTAATCAATCAATTAATTAGCAGGTTGTTGTTTGAAGCCTGCATTTACTTTATTGTCTTATCTGTATTTCTTTTTTTGCAGCACAGTCTGTTTCCATTGCAATTTACAATGATATGAACACACCCCACAGGCTGCAGTTGCGAATCTTTTGAGCATGCTAGTTTTAAACCAGATTTCAGTTAACTATTTTTAATAGAACCGTCTTGAAAATTAAACAAATTTCTAATAGTATGGCAGAGTTCGATTTGCTGGCTTTTAAATCTATTGATGTGCAACGTATTAATATTAATTTGATCCATGGGAAAAACGATTTCAGATGTTCTTGACTCAGATAAGAGTCAAATTTGAAAGGGATGCATAAAATCTTTTAGATTTCTGTGAACCATATAATCTGATTGGAAAGTTTAATCACAGATTTATTTGCTACAAGTGCTTTACAACTTTAGTGGCTAACCATATCAGTTTAATTTAGTCTTAATTCAATATAAAATTTGAATTACATCAAATCGATAGTTGAAAGTTTTTATCATAAATAGATTTGTAAATCAACTTCTATAAATAGTTAAAATACTTTATAGGGAAAAATCGTAAAATAAAGAAATGTATTGTGAATTTATTTTTCTTAAAGAGTTGGTTTTTCCTTTTTTATTATTTTACACTCAGTATTTCAGACTAATGATAAAAAGATATATTTACTCAGAATCTATACAATGCAAACATTACTTTCAGTGCTGAATTATTGAAGTAAGGTTAAGAATATGACAGCATGCGAATAATATCGTTCAGTTAGTATGAAGAGGATTGCTTCAATTGTAGGTACTGACACTGATAATACTAATAACGAATATTACTATGCACTTTCAACCAAAACTTTGAGATAAAGTTTGGTACAGAACTCTAAAATCAACTCAAGAAAAAGAAGAAACTTCTGGTATTGAAATTAGTCACTTGGTGCTACGAAAATAACAGAAGTCTATGAAACCTGTTAGTTTCTTCTACGAATTTCCTTTGGTTGATACAATAATTTCATTTTGGCAGGTAGCTACATTGATGAACCATATTAAAGTCATTTTTCTTATTAGATGTAAATAATTACCCTTGAAAACATTTTGCATGCCTTTTGCCTCTTTTGTCAATAATTTCAAGCTCTGTTTTCGTATATATATACAAGTACTTGAAATTTTCACCTAGATTGGTGATGCCAAAGACACAAACATGTGGGATGATTCATTAGATTTTAAGATACTATTTCAGATGTGGAGTGTGGACCACAATTGACTAAAAAAATCAGAGTGTTTTGCTTTTTCATGAACAGAGATTTTGTAAAAATATATAACAGGAATGGGGGAGCCTCCTCTGTCACACCTTCACTTTATATACACATGAATGTCTTATCTCTTTATTACTTATGTTTTTTATCCACTTATGTGCATAACACCAGATTCAAAAGCCATTAATGTAAATGTAGAATCTTGATCTCAAGGAACATAATCAGTGAAAGAAACTTAAAAGTGGAGGAAGAAGGTTGAACTAGTAAAGTTCAGCTCTTCATCTAACTTCTCAATTAATACTTCTGAAGAAATCAATAGTAACCTCAAGAACTATACGAAGTTAATGTGCTTTTGCAAGTTCAGAACTTTAGCTAAGAGGGCGGTGCATTAACTTGTATTTTGGGAAAAGGGCATAACCAGTTTTATCACTTACACGTGTAAGAGTTGGTCAAACCAGAATACCTTAAACAGTTATACCATGTTGAATGCCCCCACAGACTCCATTAATAAAAACGACAAAACAAAGAATAACATTATCTTTTTCATCTGTCTCCTATTCAAAGATTTGATTATATGAAGTTATGAAAGAGAAGCAATGAACAATACTAATATAATACAACAAGAAAAAAGCAAAACCAACCAACCGACCAACCTACCATCTCTTTTAGCTTCATTCTTTCTCTCCTTAAAGCTACACATCCTTAGTTCTTCACTCTTGTGTTTGTGCAGTGTGGTTTTCACCATGGAATTCAGATCCAAATCATGCAGAAGTGAGAGTCTGCAGATTGAAAACTACAATGGAGGAAGGGTGGCTCCAACAGGTATGCAGGATCTGAGGTCTTACAGTTACAGTGCAAGTTATGGGGGTTCTGCATATCCATGCAAGATAGGTAAGGAGAAGGAAGTGAAGGTGGATAAAGGGAAAAACACAGCTAACAAAGTATCAAAAAGTTGGAGCTTCAATGACCCTGAGTTGCAGAGGAAGAAGAGAGTGGCTGGCTATAAAATATATTCTGTGGAAGGAAAAATGAAAGGCTCACTGAGGAAGAGTCTAAGGTGGATCAAGAACACATATACACAAGCTGTTCATGGATGGTGGTGATCAATCGGTATATAGTTATGCAGAATATATAGTAACATACTACTTTTTTGTGTTTTGTATTCCCTTGTTGTGATTTACTTGTTTTAAGGTGGATTCTGAATCTGTTTAAACCAAATTTTCTTCCTTATAAAGGCTAAAACATCTCTAATGTATTGAACTCCATGAAGTTCCTCTAAGCTTTAAGGGAGGCCTGATCTGGTTTAGCAGATTGATGCTGAATTTCCAAATAGTAATGCATGCTCATGGTTTCTAACTAGAGTTTGGCCGATCGCTGTACAATTTTATTTTGATAGTCATAAAGAGAAAAAAAAGAACAATACTAAATGGCCTTCTTGTGAGTGAAAGTATGGGACACAGTTTAACTTTTTATTTATAAGAAAAATTAATAAATCCTGGCTGCATAGATTAATCAGGATTTATGATAACTTCAGACTTGAAGTTTTTCTTTTCTAGGAAGACTTCATTAGGGAGATATTACCCCAAGCCAGATAAGGGATTAAGATCACTTTCAATTTAAAACATTAAGATAAAGTGTTTGTGTTTCTTTTTTGTATGTGTTGTTGTGGTGAAAGGATTCAATAGAGAGAGATTACATAAAGGTGATGTATAAGAGATTGACACCACTTTCAATCCAAAATTTTAAGACAACATTTTTATAGGTGTTCAAGCTTTTGATTTTTATCCACATGAAACTTAGACTCTAACTTGAATTTCAGCAACACTATTCCTTGTCCATTCCCATTAGCAAATTGCCAGATGAAAAAAAGGGTGCAACTATTAGTTTAAGTTTTGAAACTTTTATATGGGGTGCCAAGCTATGTCCTAGCGGCTATTATTAGATATTCCATGATTTTCTCCAGTCATATTTCAATGCTTTTTTTGTATTATGGTACAGGGGACTATACAATTTCAACTAAGAAAGGAGTATCAAATGAAAGGCAGAGAAAAAAATGCAGAGAGATCAATAAAGCCAATTAGTTGAAGAAAGAATTGGTTGTGTTATTCACTCTGTTTCACTCTTGCATGTGATATCAACACTCAAGAAGAATTAGGACAAGACTTACGCATCTATAGTGAAGAAGTGTGCTAAAGTTTACACAGTTTTGATGAGAGAATGAAAATGGAATTTTCATTGAAGTGTACAACATAATATAATAGGTGCGTTCACTATTACAATATATCTTAACTTGATTAAGGAAAAATGTTATTTTACACTAATGATAACAAAAGTGAACTTTTGTATTTTTAAAGAAAAAAAAAATAACGAAGGGTAGTAAAAAATAGTGTTAATGAGTATAAAAGAATTTTGGGTGGCAAAATACGATTACCCATTGATTAATTAGTTCAAACTATATGATCCTAACAGCCCCACAAGTGGGAGTCCATGGAAAGCGCTTCTTGGATGGTGACAAGCCTAAGGAATAATGAATGATCTATAAGCCTAAACACATGCTAATGCCTCTCTCTATCATTAATTGGATACATAATATTGAAAAAGAGAATTTGACTAAAATATATACAGTTTGAATAATTCTTATGCAATAAAAATGTATCATTAAAAATCGTCAATTTTTATGATAATTACTTCACAGAACGTATTTAAAGCATTATACAATTAGTTGATTATGTACAATACTTACACTGGGGTATCAAAATGAAACGCGCAAAGTTCAAGTCACTGATATATTGTTTATTTTATTTGAATTGGAAAACAAAGGACTTGTGTTGCAATTCAATCTTAATTGCTTATGACTTTCAAATATTTAACAATTATAATTGGACGGCATTCAAGCTTTGATTTCAAAGTTGTTATGAAACGGCATTCAAGAAAATATTTTTGCGTAGAAAATAATGAAAAGTGTTATTTGCTACTACTGTTTAGTTTATCTACATTCGTTGACATAAATTATGAAGACTTGTATCTCTTAACCAACACATCAGGATTTGAACCTTGGCGATGTCATGTCAGAAGAAAAATATCTACTTCATTAGCATGCAAGATCAATATTAACTTTTATATAATTAAAATTCATAGTAAATAAATAAATAAATATCCATGTGTCAATTATATTTTCTATTTACAAAATATTAAAATACAAGCTGTAATTTGACATAGTCAACACAAATTTCGACTGGTACGTGAAATTGACGTTAAAAAGAGAATATTTAATAGAGTTTGAAAGAGTCAAGACTCATCAAATTATATATTCAAATTTATTATATAAATTATCACCGAACTTAATAATTTTATCATAAATTGGAGTTCAAAATCAAATAACAATATGAAAAGGTTGCACTTTAAATACATTGTAACTACATAAATAGCTTATATTTGAGGATGTTTCTGTAACATGTAATCAGAACTGAACAACTGAGGCCGAGGATTCAGTAGTTGTGGCAGAGAAACATTAAAAAGAGACAACTCTCTTGTTCAAGAAATCTTATAATTTCCCAACTAATAGTTTATCAATGAAAGAGAACCAGACATGAACAAATATCAAACCAATCATGGAAAACGATGAAAAGGTGAAACAAAACATTTGTCAGTATGACAGCGTATGCACAGACGAAGCCTTTTACAAGGTCAGTTTAGTTAGGAAGCTGCCTACGCATATCTTATTATTGTATACTTAAGGGGGATAATTCATAATTCTTCCTTACTTGTTCGCAGCTTTTCTTCAACACATGCATAGACAACATTTCACTCCTTAGTTCGTCAAAAAGAGTATAAGCCTTTTAGAATTTACAAAGAAGAAAGGTGATCATGGAGAGTGGTAGCTACTAATAATGTACCCTCTCTTCATTGAAATGTAGGCTCTCAATACCCCTAAGAGTTGTCTCCAAATTCTTTATATTCGATGTGTTTCTGCCAGAGGATGTACGGTTGTGCTCAGAAGACGTGATTGCTGAACTTCTCTGAGCACCAGGAACAGACATTTTACGAAGTACTCCCTGACTTGAATCCAGAGGCAGAGGACGAGAAGCCTCAGTCTCACTGCCAACAACTACATCACGGGATTCTCGGCTGCCTGAGACAGCACCTCGCCTTGCTGATCCACTTGGCCGGAAAAAATTAGAGCTTGACAACTGATAAACCATGCACAGATATTCGTGAGTAACACGAAAACTAATTGCCATATAAACAGATAAACAAGTATAACCTCAACCTGTAAGATAGATCACATATGATTAGAACTTTGAAATGACAAGGCAATCACAAGTCTGAAGAATTTACAAGTCCAGGGAATGATATATAAAATGTCTAACATAAAGCTAAGTTTTGAATATTATATTACGTATTTATTTAGTGCTTCATCTGTAAATAAACGCAATACAGACAAGAAAATAAGGTATTTAAGAATTCGGAAAATTAATGCATAAAGAAACCATCATCTTTAAACTTTCTGCAAGAAATATCATGACATCACAGCACAAGTAACAACAATGTCACAAATAAATACACGCACCATAACATCTTTAGGTTGAGTTGAGTCATATATAGCTGGACCCTTTTGTCTCGATAACACGCCATCATTAGCAAAAGGTACAGGGTTTCTCCTACGAGTAGGATCTGATGAAGACCAATTATTGTGCCTACCATCCTCTCCACCTACAAAGAAGACGCCCATAAAAATAAGCTAGAGTTGCATATCAAAAAAGAAAAACAAGGATGAGTCAAATGACAAAGTAAAAGGGACAAAAAACATCACATTATAACTGACAGATTATTGAATGGTTACCACACTGTAACAGTCTGTCTGTAAACATCTCAATCAAGGTAAATAATCGATAGATCAGAAAGATGGAGCCAAAAGAAAAATAATACCCTGTCCATCAGTATTTGCAGCTAGTGGTGGCACGCCTGAACTTGGTCCAGCAGCAGGACCCTGCAAGGGTCACTTCCACTAAATTAACCTAATCTCAAAAATCAATCAGCTAATACAGTGAGATAGCATGTTATCGCGCTTACAATGGCACGGGCAGGGGCAGTGGCACTTTGAGATTGCTGATATTTCAAAATGGTCCAATCAAAGACATAATCAAACTGGAAACCTGGTGTAAGATGTAAACAACAGCCCAAAGAAAGGCATATAAAAATTCATTTGGTCCCTATAATATTTTTATCAAGGAGCACAGAACATGGTACATCCCAAAATAAAACATATATAGAAGAACGAGGCTCAAACCTTCACGAATGAAAAGGTCACGCAGAAGTCTTTTCAAATAAGCATAGTCTGGTTTGTCATCAAACCTCAGTGACCGGCAGTAATGGAAGTATGAAGCAAATTCTGAGGGATAGCCACGACAGAGAGACTAACAAAAAAACCAATAGACAATCAGATATGATTTGGAACCAAAATATGAACATGTGATATTAACCAAAAAACCTTCTTAACTACACAATCAAACCTCAATAGAAGTAGAAACTTTCTTCTCACTAATCTTCTCGTACTTCTGCTTCTTAGTACCAGCTTTCAATCCCTGCCAAGGCAGACTGCAGAACATCCAAATGAAAAAACAGTACGTGATAAAAATATAAAAAATTAAATAACAAAGGAGAGAGGCTAATGACCTTCCTCTTAAAAAGTACATAAGAACATATCCAAGTGACTCTAAATCATCCCTGCGGCTTTGCTCTAAAAAACATGAAAATGACATTTTCAGGTCCAAATAAATTGTCTTCCACAAAGAAATAAGATAGGTTACTGATCAAGAAAGACATAAGAGCATACCAATTCCCAGATGAGTATTCATACTAGCATACCTAGCAGTTCCTGTCAAATTTTTGTTCTCTCTGCAAACAATTAGAAGGAAGTCAAACTATCAGAAAATCATGAAAGTACAGAATGCAACAGAGTGAGAGACACAAAAATCAAGTTCTATCTAGATATTAATTTAAAAAATTTAGAGACTATGTAAATTGATAATATAGAAATAAAAAACAAAGACTAATAACAAATCATTGAAGAGAAGAAATACTCATACAACTCGTGTAAGTAACAGAAACAAGTCATGATTGATTAAAGAAACACATTCACAAATTGCAAGGACACACATTGCTATTGATAGTTGGAACACAAGCATAGAAGGTTCCAGTGCAAGCTGAATTAGCTTCACAACTTCAATTGACATCAATTCAAAGCTTCTATTCTTTAACAAGAAATCTCACATAAACAGTTACAAATTTTATAATATCCCGATAAAGGATTTTGCCATAACAGCAGATGTGCATTCCCCTATTCCTAAAAGTTGGAACCTGTTTGAAGTTGAACTGTGCAGCCACGGTGAATGAAGTCAGATAAATGTAAAGTACCTGTATGGGATATGCTGATGTGTAGAGGTGTCTCTATATTTCTTAGCAAGGCCAAAGTCAATGATATACACCTAAAATGAGGCAGATGCGAAGATGATACATCAAATATACAACATGACAAAAATTTAAAAAGCAACAATTAACCACATACTTGATTTGCACGCCTCCCTAAACCCATAAGGAAGTTGTCTGGCTTGATGTCACGATGTAAAAATGATTTGGAATGAACAAATTCAACTCGATTTATCTGTAAGCAGTTTAAGATGTATAAACAACATCAATTAAAGTGGGTCAGAATTAAGAAAGATGTCTCCGCAGTAGGGGAAAACCTACCATCTGATCAGCAAGCATAAGAACAGTTTTGAGAGACAATTTCCGACTACAGAAGTTGAACAAATCCTCAAGACTCGGGCCAAGTAAATCCATCACGAGCACATTGTACTCTCCTTCAACACCGTACCATTTCACATTTGGAATCCCATCTGCCAAATAAAAATGGCCAACCAAAAACATTTAAGCTGAGTGAGCATCACAAACCAACAACAAATAAAAATTTCACAAAGACAAATTCACCAAGAAGAGAGCCTACTTCCTCCTTGCAGAATTTTATACAGCTTCGATTCATACAACAGTTGAGGGTGCTTGGTTTTCACACTTTCCTGAATAAAAAGCCAAAGTAAAACAGCAAAACATTCAGTTAAACACATCCGACCCCTCACCCAATAATTTCAATCTTGCAGCAGAAAGAAACAAAAAACCTTAACTTCCAAGCACTTATTAGTGAAAATTAACCAACGAGTCCCGTGTTAGAAATAGAAAACAAACGAATAGATATTCGACATCCTATAGCTCCAATTTCAACTCTACAATACAGCGTCACTGAAATTTTCCAATTCCTAATTCTGCAACTTCTTAAATTTCTCAGCAACCAAACAGGAGTACCAAAAAACAAAGATGTTAAACTTTTTTTTTCTTCAAATTAGGGTACATCGTAAGTCCAAAAACTCACAAGCTTAATCGCAACTTCTTCATTCGTCTGAAAATTAGTTCCTGCGGCAACACAAGCAAAATAAGCAAAACAAATTAACGTAAATAGGAAAATCCGCAGTAAATAAGCAAAAAAGAGAAGCAAGTGGAAGCAGAGCGCACCGAGATAGATCTCCCCGAAGGATCCGCTGCCAATTTTCCGACCGAGACGGAACTTGTTCCCAACTCGAGTTTCCATTCGGCCGAAACCCTAAGAGGTTTGGGAAACTGAAATTTGGAATTGGGAAAGCGAACGCGGAGTGTAGCTAGCTACGAGTTGAAGTAGGTCATGGGAGAAGAAGAGGGCAAAATGGGGAAACGAGGAAAAAACAAGGGCAAAATCGGGAAAGAGAAACGGATAAAAGAGAGCGGAGACGGAGAGAGTGAGAATGATGGTTGTGTGTCACACGCTTACTTACCCTCCTCAACCTACCAGCTTTTTTGTTTTCTTTGCAAGGAAGAAACGACGTTGTTTTGGACGTTTAATTCCTCTTCTCATTTCGGGAATATATTTCCACATCTTATATTTGTCCCTATCTTAAAAAAGGCTTAAATAATTGTCTTTTATAAAATTAAAAATAAGTTATTAAATAAAAACTATTAATATATTGAAATTAAATAAGTAACAAGTTAATCCTCTTCAAATAAATTTCTTCAAAATACTTTTCAAACATTTAGTGTAGTTGAATAAAGTAGTGGTTAATTTATTGGCTAATTAAATATAATTCATTTTACGTTTTCGTAAACAAAATTTCAAATCTTATCATGCGAATAAAAGAAGTGGTTTGTGAAAAGGTGATCTATTAAACCTGACCAAGTCAAATTATTCATCGTTTAAGTCAATGTACATCTGGTATTAATGTGTTGTCTAATTCACTATCTGTTCTGGAAAAGTAAATGCAAGTAAAGAAGATTGTTTTCTTCTATTGTTATGCTTGCATAATTATCTTGGACTAATGTTTCAATGAAATTTGAATGGGTGCCAGCACAAAAGCTTTCAATTCAACCACTGACTTGGTCAATAAACGAATAGAAACCTCCCATGACGTTTTTAATTAATGCAGCACAAATATTGGTATCCTGCAACTTTTATTTCTGTCACGACTTCTTCAATGATAGAAATTTAAACCTCCCCTCACCCACCAATGAAATAAATACAGTCAATGCGAAGAATTTGAATAGTATAAAGAATACACAGTGGACTTCATCCATTTTGGAAGAAAATTTTGGGGATTTGATGTTCTAACCAAATAAAACTATTAAAAAAAAAAAAAAAACTTAGCTCAAGAAGAGGGGGAAAAATACTAACAGTACAACTTAGCTGTTTCACTTCTTCAAGGTCAATTGAATCATAACCATGTGGTAAGAGAATTGCACACTGACACTTCTACGTAAATATGTTACATACAGCAGCAACTTCTATGCTTTTCCGTAGTGAATGGGTCTTTAATTCACCACCCATTGAATCAAACAATATGAGCAACCCTAAAAATACCCAAAACTGTTAAATTATGTATAGTGTCACGATGGGGATGGGGCTGAAATAGCTATGGAAGCTTGCTTCTTTTGCAGCCTTCCCTTCAGTTGCCTGATCTTTGCTTCCACTCTTGCGGTGAAACCAATCTTGGTTTCCTGTCTGGCTTTAGAACGCTCCCTTGTCCACATGTGTTGGTCTTCAATATCCTTCTTGTAGTACTTAATTTCTTGGATAATGTGATGATCCATGGGATAAAAACATCTTTGGTAGGAAATGTGGACAAAATAAGGAAGATTACAAGCAACTGTAGCTAAAATGGTTGTTATCCAATAATTAGGCGCAGGACCAAGAGCTTCGGCCAGTATTTGGTAGGCACTCTTGGATAATTCTGGAGTAAGCATTCCATACAATATGAGAAAGATGTACCAAGTGGATATGCTTCCCCATACAAACAGGTGCTGAATCCATGTAAAGTGGCTCATTGTCAACGCAATCTGACAGTTGACAGCACAGACTATGCAAGTGAACATAGTGGTCCCAACAACAGCCATGTCAGCTATCTGGCCATCACTACGAAATGCTTGGTCGTAGAAGATGGTGACCACGAGAAAGAAGATGATGAGTGAGGAATAGAGACCATTGCCCATCCATCCCAATATTCTATACCAGTCAAAGAATAAATTCCTGGGTCCTTGTTGATACAGTGCAGGAAACTGGAAAGCACAACCAACAGGCTCATTGGTAAGTTCTATTATTCTACTATCTAAGAAACACACAAGACATTTCAAGAGAACAAACCTGTAAACAAACTTCTGATGGAACATCTTGTTCAAAAACACCGAGTGAAATAACAGGTAATGATGTCAGAACAACATTGAACAATATCATATACCAGTCATCATAAACTGATTGACCAGAGAAGCCTGTGAAAGCCTCAAAATAGAAGATGGTGAGGCCAAATGCAATATTCTTGTAGAAGAAATAACATATCTGCATGAATTAACATAACACTTCAGAAAAGAAATACAGGAACCAATTCGAAATAGTAACATACAAACTAAAATTATTCCATGATTCTCTATCCTATGCAATGTATCGTTAATGATTAAGATGATCATTAATGAATTACCATTTGTGCGATTCTCTTGTAACACCAATGTCCATGGACTACCAGAAGCCTCTCTAGAAATCGAAATTGGGCAATCGCAAAGTCACTAGCCATCACTGCCTGGAAGAAAGTTGCAGGCTTGAGTCTACAACTTGCAGAAATTTTACAAGATTCCAAACATAAACATAAACATAATGTGCATTTTGTTGTCTTGCAAGAATGAAAAAGACGATTAACGGATGTACACGTACCAATTATAGTTTCTGACCAAACTATATTCTACATGAGATTAATTATGCAAACATCATTTTGGAATCAAACAAAGTTACTAATTCAAAATATCTTCTAAGAACTACAACAATAAATGTGTACATTTAAATAGTTGATAATCCCTATTTCAGCCCATATTCAGCAGTCAGAACAAAAACTTGTCACAATGAACCAAGCTAGTATTTGCGTATACTTACAATTAGCATATAATAATTAATTGATAAGAAACGTTGGTTAGTAAGGATTTCCAGTGCTTGTGTTTTCTGACTGAACAGCAAAAGCAAATAGCTTGCAACTCATTTGCCCACGTGACATTAAATATTTTAACTTTTAAATACGATTAGAATTCAAACATAACTATATTAATATTAAAATGAATGAAAGACTAAAATGTAGTAGCATAGTGCTAGATGAGTTTCACATTAAGTGTCACCTTTTTCTTCGTTTTATAGAAGAAATTAGTCTGCAAATAACTACTAGCAAAGCGAGTCCAACCTTTTTCTCACTTTATAGAAGAAATTACTCTGTAAGTAATCACTAAAATGCAAAGAGAAGTCCACTTCTCCACTGCATTAGATAAGCACTAATCACAATATAGCTAATAGGAAGAATTGACTAGAAGCCTGGTCCATAGTCTAGCTCGAAAATAGAGCCAAAACATGCAAAAAATACACAAGAGCTTCTCTCTCTCTAAACCGTGTAATTTTTAAAATATTAAAATAACATAAATCTATAATTTGGTTTTGTTTCTGGAACACAACATACAGCACTACAACTTGCAATAAATGTTAAAATCAAGCCATCATTCACGGTGATAGTTTAATGACATCATTGTGCTTAAAGAACCAGTCCTGTATGCCACTGACCTGCATACCTTCCACCCCACTGATTCCAACGCCAATATCTGCTTCTTGAATCATCCCAACATCATTTGCACCATCACCTATTGCTAGAGTAGTCTTTCCAGAACCTTGTTTCACTAATCTTGTAACCTGACGCCAAAAGACGAAGGTGGACATCATAAAACAATTAACAAGATTATTTTTCACAGTTGATACATCAACAAAGGTTAGAAAACGCTATCAACTGATGCCATGACTATTGTGCACAACCGTACTCATGGATCCATCTGAATTTAACTTGGATCTAAGTTTTCCTATCAAGCTCAGGTGGATCCATGTGTGTAGTCATGCACAAATTTAACCCCAATAAGCAACTGCACAAATGTGGCAGAAAAAATCACAACTGAAAAGGCAAAAAGTCCTACCAGTGCCTTTTGCTTGGGAGACACACGACAACAGATGACAGATGCACAATCAACCGCCAATGCCAAAAATTGGAGCTTCATATCATCTTCTAAAGTATATGTCAGAGTTTTCCCATCAATAATTAATGCAAATGCAGCATGAGGATCCTTCTCCAGTTTTATCATTTGGGAAGCATTGGTGAGTTGGTTCGCAATGTTATCCTTGATGGCCTGGGGTGTTAAACAAAAGAACTAGGCCTAACATCAGATGAAACTCAAGTCCATAAAGTAAACTCCTTTACCCTTTCTCAATGACAAAAGGTACCTGTTTGACATCACTGGTTACAGAATCTGTGACCGGAGTAGTTATACAGATCTGCTTCATGCCCTGTCGAAGCAAACTGCAAGCAAATCTGTACCACAAAAACAAAACAGTTTCATAATCATTTTGCAAAGGCATTATTGAACAAGTTAAACCTTAATTATTAGAACAGGAATTAATTTCACAAGGTCAAATGATTTGTGGTAGACAGACCCAATGTTGATTGCAGTTTCCATCTTATCACCTGTCAACACCCAGATCTTAAGACCAGCTTGAGCAAGATTATCAATACATTGGGGAACCTGCAGAGAACCAAAAAATTAACTTGGTTGAATATTTGTAGAAGAAAAGAAATATCGACTATACAGAAAGACAATGCCCACCCCTTTCTGCAGTTTGTCTTCCACAGCAGTAGCCCCAACAAGAATCAACTCTTTTTCCATCATATCTGATACTCGCTCAAGCATTGAATCTCTTTCAGCCCCAACAGATGCTTTGGCTTTCTGAAATTCATTGTTCCAAGCCGAGAATTCTTGCTCCTCAAGCTTTCTATAAGCCAGGGCGAGTGTTCTCAAACCAGCTTCTCCGTACTCATTTAGATGCTTGGTAGTAGCCTCTAAATACTTTTTTCCATTCTTTGACATTCGATCAAATATGATACTGCATAAGCAAGCAATAAAAGAATGGATGTCAAAGTTTAAAGAGAGATGCTGAAGATATCTAAAAGCACTCATGTGGATGTGAGGTGCACTTTAGTGGCTTCTTTCTTTTGGAAGCAGGAAATTGCGGTGATTATTCTAATGCATGGTGCATTTTAGTGGTGGTAAACAAGATTAAAATCCTCAGGCTTGAATGTGATTTCCATTTCCTTAATTCTAGTGTAAATTTTAAGATACAGATCCTATTGGTCATTAACAACGATAAATAATGAAACTATAGGCACAAGGCAAGAATAACAGATTCTGCAAGCTAACCTGTCAGCCCCTTTGCACATAAGAAAGACAGTGCCCTCCTCATCACGCACGATCACTGACATACGTTTTCTTTTACTAGTAAAATCCAGCAGATTCAAAAGTTTGTACTCTCTGTAGAATTCACCCAAAAGTACATAAGTAGGGGGCAAATCGTTTGAAAAAATTTAAAAGCAAAAGCAAGTTTTGGAACTTCTCTGATTCAGGCTGACCTGGAGGGGGAAGTAGAAGAACATAAGATTTTTTTGTGAGTACTGACCTTTCAACCACTTGTCTAGAAGCAGAAAACTTTTCACGTACAAAAATACTTGATTGAGTCCTTCTGCAAAACTCAAAGCCAAATTCTCTTGCTGCTACAAGAAAAGCCCCTTCATCGGGTGACTCGGCTTCATACGTATAAACACCGGTCTCCTCATTCAGTTCAGGAATGGCAGTGTGGCAAACTGCTAGGATTCGGAAGAACATCAAAAGGTCGTCAGCATTGGGCTCTTTCAACCAATTACAATTCATGAGACGGTCGTCTTCAAAACCAAATCCCTTTATGGCATGCTTTTGATCCTCGTCTCCTTTGGAAGTAACAACAGCCTCCAGTCCAATTTCTTCATCTTTTTTAACATCATCCCATGAAACTCGCACTTTCGCCTTAGGCAGGGGAAAATTGGAAAGATCTGAATCAGGTTCCTCAGTATCAGAAGCCATCTGCTTTGCAGCAGCAAGTTCAACATCACTGGGACGCACACCATATGCAATACCAGCAATGGAGCACTTCAAAAAGTCCATCTGATTGCAGGTCAAAGTTCCAGTTTTATCTGACAAGATAGTATCTACCTGACCCAACTCTTCATTCAAATTTGAAGTCCGTGCATCAGCCGGAGTTCCAGTATCGTCATCATACATTTGAATGTCTTGGTTGATGAAGGTAGCCTGTAAAACCTTTACTACCTCGATGGAAACATAAAGTGAAATGGGTATCAAATATCCATAAAGAATGAGCGCAGTAATCAGATGACTCATTCCAGCTACTCCAATTTTGTTGGGATCATACTGGTATTCTATATTGTCCGGCCTTAAATACCACCAACTTGGGGTTTGGTACTTAGTCTTGATGACAAATCCTATGGAACTAATAACAGATATCAAAATAAGGACAGTGAAGAGGGTGTATATAATATAATCCATCTTCTTTTCTATTGTGCTTCGTTTGGAAGGAGATTTTGTAGAATTTTGCATGACTTTGCTGTCATGACCAGTGAAAATGGCCACCCCATAGATGTACTCAGTGTTCCTGAGCTTAGAATCTCGGAGAAGAATTTGACTAGGATCAAGAGGATAAATCTGGCGCTCATACTCTAAGTTTCCAACAAATGTATAAAGATTCGGGTTTGGGTCTTCACAACGTATTGTTCCAGTGAAATCTTTAAAAACTTCGTCATTGTCTAGATTCAAGGTAGACTCCAAAGATCGTTTCACCTTCAAGTTTGTCTCACCATCTAAATTCATAGTCTCCACATAGCATATACCATCCTCATAACTCGATGACAGCAGAAGCAAATCAGCTGGAAAAAATTGATCCTTTTGCACTTTTACCACATCCCCAACCATAATGGTCTGCCACGACCTGGGACTAAAACTACCCTCGCTTTTATGACGATTAACCTTTCGGCGATTAACTTTGACATCCTGAACGAACCTACGAGAATCTTCCAATGCTTCCTTTGCCATACTGAGCCCCACAACAAATGCCAAAGGAGCAATCATGCTCAGTGGGCTGAAAGGTGAAATTGGAGAGGCCGAGAGACACGCAGCCAAAAGGAAGTATATATTAGCAACCCTACGGAATTGTTCAAAGAGTGCCTTGGGGACAAACGTAAGAACATTGTACTTAGTCGTGGATATATCATTCCTGCAGTAATATAGAGGCTTCCTTTCATGAAGAAGAGGCTGATTGCAATACACAGTACGCGAAAACCCGGGACCTTGAAGTGGATGAGGTGCATCCTCAAGAGTAGAAGGCTTAAGGCAACCAAATGTGTAAAGATTGCTCCTCCGGAGCCTCGCCCTTATCCTCCCCCGTGTCATTTAACCAGAATTCAGCTCAATGTAGAGTTATATTTAACTTAACACATTCCCAGCAACAAGGAAACCCAAATCTCTTGAACCATCAACCTGCCCCTTGTCCTCAATTTGTTCTCTTAAAACCTACCAAAACATAAAAAACCCAGAATTATTCACCAAGATCACATAAACACTGATCATTGCAAGCATCATACTACTAAATCCACAATAAATTATAAATCAAAAGTGCAAGTACTCAATCCCAAGAACAAGAAACGGAATACACGCAAACAATAAAATGTGAAACCAGAAAATGCACAAACATTCCAACATAAATTCAAATTTAAACCCACGACATTCTCCGATGTCATATTTTTTTTTTTAAACAAAAATATCTAAAAATTAAAACAAGAATAATATCAATAAAAAGAACAAAGAAACACGAGATCCTGTAACACACTCGTTCCTTTGCCCAGGTCTGCGAAATCCAAGAATTCAAATCGATGAGCTAAACAACGTCATGTCAGCGTCTCAGACAGAACAAAATGCGTTCAAAAAAAGCTGAAAGAAAAACCAACGTGGTTCACGTTGTACTTTATTTTATCTTCTGTTTCCAAATTTTCCTAACGACAATAATGATCCAGCTAGAAGCGTAACCGATTATCAACAACAATGCCAGCTAATTGAAGATTCAGTGCAACCAAATCCACCAAATTGAATACAAAAAGAATTTTCAGTTTCTCACAGCTAAAACAAAAAGAAATTAAAAATGACAGAGAGGAAAGCACACGCACCGAACGGGAGGGCCCCGTTCATGGTGTGCAACGAACGTAACAATGCAGTAAAATGCGAAAGAGAAGGGAAGAGGAAGCAGAGTCACGCCACGCGTGTTGTTCGTTGCAGATCGTGGAAGGAGACAAAATGAAGAAAGAGAAAGAATAGTGAATGAAATCGAAAGAGAGAAGAAAAACAAAGTTTAGAGAGAGAAAGAGAAAGTCTCACATCGCATACACTCTTTTTCTTTCCCTCCTCTGATGCCAGCAATTTTCGGTCCCTCGACACATTTTTATTTTTTTCCCCTTTTTTTACCTTTTAACTTTTTTTGGGTTTGGGTAACAAATAGAATGGGAAAATATGGTTTTTTATTTTTTGGGTGTTCCAATATTTATACAATTTATTATTCTTGATTTCTAATTTAAATTTCGAATTATGAAGAACCATGTTTTGTTTTGTCCTACGTGGCAACCCCTGAATGCAACTTTTTCTCATATGCTCTGCCACTAACTGCAATATAGGTCAGAAACTGTAGTATAGGCAGAAATTTAGGTGCAATCTAAATGCAACAATAATAAAATAATAATGAATTAGAAGCTAATAAATAAAAAATAATTACATAGTTTGACCAAACATGAGAAAGTGTAGTTATTCTTACAACACGAAGTCTAAAAATGTATAAAAATAAGCAGAAAATCAACAAATATGAAAACAAATAAATAAATAAATAAATGACACTTGCTATTTATTATAAATAATTAGAATGAGAGTTGTCATTTTAAAAAATTATCTTCAAGTACCTTTTGTCTTTTGAAATTTTAAAATAATAGAAGTTGGAGCCATTACCGTATTTTCTTGTCGTATGTTCATTCCTTCGTCAACGAAGGAAAGAATCGTGCCAACAGCCAATACTACATTAAGATTATTATTCAAAGTATGAGATAGAGATAAAAATGAGTAATTTAAATTGTAGAGGATATTGTTTAATATTTTTTGAATATATGAATAAAATTATATTTTTTTTTATTTAGTCATAAATCTAATTGTATGGAAAGTGAGGGAGATAATTAATTATATTTTTTTTAAATGTGTTTTGTATTTAAAAATATTAAGCCTACTAAAATTATTGTAATCTGTAATTTATTCAAGCAATTATATATTGATATAATATTGATATAAAAAATGTATGATTCAACAATAAAAGAGATATATATATATATATATATATATATATATATATATATATATATATATATATATATATATATATATATATTTTATTTTATTTT
>Ga0099822_1001159_pt1 | contig 29527 bp, 33 predicted proteins | sample CowpeawhiteBW_FD_76839 | JGI IMG/M metagenome (GOLD analysis project Ga0099822, IMG submission 76839) | Root nodule microbial communities of legume samples collected from California USA - Cow pea white BW | ecosystem: Host-associated > Plants > Roots > Nodule | place: USA: California | collected... | reverse complement strand
GACCGAGCGGCAGAGCTACATCATGCGGGTGCGCGAGCTGGCGAAGGCCTGCGGCGAGGCGTGGGTTCACACCGAAGCGGGCAGGGCGGTCTGATGCCCGATCTTCTCCTCGAACTGTTTTCCGAAGAAATTCCCGCGCGCATGCAGGCCAAGGCGGCGGACGATCTGCGCCGCATGGTGACAGACAAGCTTGTCGCCGAAGGCCTCGTCTACGAGGGTGCGAAGGCGTTCGCCACTCCGCGTCGGCTGGCGCTGACCGTGCATGGCATCCCGACACGCCAGCCCGACCTGAAGGAAGAGCGCCGCGGCCCGCGCGTCGGCGGCCCCGAGCCCGCGATCCAGGGCTTCCTGAAGGCCACCGGCCTTGCTTCGATCAGCGAGGCGAAGATCCAGAGCGACAAGAAGGGCGATTTCTACATCGCGCTGATCGAGAAGCCGAGCCGGCCCGCGATCGACGTGATCGCCGAAATGCTGCCGGTGATCATCCGCACCTTCCCCTGGCCGAAATCGATGCGCTGGGGCGCGCGCTCGGCCAAATCGGGCTCGCTCACCTGGGTGCGTCCGCTGCATGCGATCACCGCGACCTTTGGGCTCGAGACCGAGGAGCCCGACGTCGTCAAGTTCGCCGTCGACGGCATCGAGGCCGGGCAGACCACCTATGGCCATCGCTTCATGGCGCCGGGTCCGATCTCGGTGCGCCGCGTTGAGGATTACGAGGCGAAGCTGCTCGACGCCAAGGTCGTGGTCGATCCGGAGCGCCGCAAGGACGCCATTCTGACCGATGCGAAACAATTGGCGTTCGCGCAAGGCTATGAGCTGGTCGAGGACCAGGTGCTGCTCGACGAGGTCTCCGGCCTCGTAGAATGGCCGGTCGTGCTGATGGGCTCGTTCGACAAGGAGTTCCTGTCGATCCCCGACGAGGTGATCCGCGCCACCATCCGCAACAACCAGAAATGCTTCGTGGTGCGCGACCCCAAGACGGGTAAGCTCGCCAACAAATTCATCCTGACCGCCAACATTGAGGCGAGCGACGACGGCAAGACCATCATCGGCGGCAACGAGCGCGTGATCCGCGCGCGGCTGTCGGATGCCAAGTTCTTCTACGAGACCGACCTGAAGACCAAGCTCGAGAGCCGGCTGCCGAAGTTCGAGCAGATCGTGTTCCAAGAGAAGCTTGGCACCCAGGCCGGGCGGATCAAGCGGATCGAGCGGCTCGCCGCCGAGATCGCGCCGCTGGTCGGCGCCGATGTCGAGAAGACCAAACGCGCCGCGCGCCTGGCGAAGGCGGACTTGCTGACGGAAGTCGTCGGCGAATTCCCCGAGCTGCAGGGCCTGATGGGCAAGTATTACGCACTGGCGCAGGGCGAGGATGCGTCCGTGGCGGCCGCGAGCGAAGAGCACTGGAAGCCGCAGGGACCGACCGACCGCGCGCCGACTGATCCGGTGAGCGTTGCGGTGGCACTGGCGGACAAGCTCGACACGCTGGTTGGTTTCTGGGCCATCGACGAGAAGCCGACGGGATCGAAGGACCCTTACGCCCTGCGGCGCGCTGCGCTGGGCGTGATCAGGTTGATCGTCGAGAACGCGCTGCGCCTTCCGATCTTGAACACCGCCAAATCTGCGCTCGGGCTGCCGGCCAAAGCTGATGCCGACGCGCTGCCGAACGACCTGCTCGCCTTCTTCGCCGACCGCCTGAAGGTGCAACTCCGTGACCAGGGCGCACGTCACGATCTCGTCGACGCCGTGTTCTCGCTCGGTGGCCAGGACGATCTCCTGCTCGTCGTTCGCCGCGTCGAGGCGCTCGGCAAATTCCTCGACAGCGATGACGGCAAGAACCTGCTCGCCGGCACCAAGCGCGCCAGCAACATCCTCGCGATCGAGGAGAAGCGGGACAAGCGGACCTTCGACGGCGCGCCTGATGCCGCGCTCTACAAGCTCGACGAGGAGAAGGCGCTGGCGAAGGCGATCGCCGAAGCGAAGAGCGAGGCTTCCGCCGCGGTCGCCAAGGAAGACTTCGCCGCCGCGATGAGCGCGATGGCAAAGCTGCGTCCGGCGGTCGATGCGTTCTTCGACAAGGTCAAGGTCAATGACGATGACCCGAAAGTGCGCGAAAACCGCCTGAAGCTGCTCAACGAGATCCGCGTGGCAACGCGTGCGGTGGCCGACTTCTCCCGGATCGAGGGCTGATCGATGGACCGCGCGACGCTTGCCGCTTACGACAAGGAGGCGGCGGCGTTCGCGCAGGATTGGCACGAGCAGCCGGCGCCGGTCGACCTGCAAGAGATCGTCGCGCGGTTCTTCATCCAGGGCGGCTCGACCGCCGATATCGGCTGCGGCAGCGGCCGCGAGGTGGCGTGGCTGAATGCCAACGGCTTTCCGGCCGAAGGCTATGACGCTTCCGAGGGCCTGCTCGCTGAGGCCCGCACGCGCTATCCGCAATTGCGCTTTGCCCGCGCTGACCTGCCCGAGCTGCGCGGCATCGCGTCGGGCAGCTTCGACAACGTGCTGTGCGAGACCGTGATCATGCATCTCGATCGCGCGCTGATCGCGCCGTCGGTTCGCCGCATGCTCGAGATCGTGAAGCCCGGAGGCGTCCTCTATCTCAGTTGGCGCGTGACTGACGGTGCTGACCTGCGCGATGCGCACGGGCGGCTCTATGCGGCATTCGATGCGGCCGAGGTGCGGGCCGCGCTCAGACCGGCGCCGTTGTTGCTCGATGAGGAGCTGGTCAGCGTGTCCTCCGGCAAGCGGATTCACCGGCTGGTGGTCAGCAAGGGTGGGCCGTCATGACAAGGGTCGCCACATGCGCGTGCGGACGGCTCCGTGTGACCTGTCGCCGCGAGCCCGTGAGAATATCGCAGTGCCATTGTCTCGAATGCCAAAAGCGGACCGGCAGCCCTTACGGCGTCGCAGCGTTCTTGGGCTGAGCCGATGTGGAGCTGCAGGGCGAGACGCGGGAGTACACCCGCACGGGCGACAGTGGTTTCCCGGTGGTCTTTCATTTCTGCCCGACCTGCGGCTCGTCGGTCTATTGGGAGCCCGGCCGCGCGCCCGATCTCGTCGCCGTCGCGGTCGGCGCCTTCGCGGACCCTGACTTTCCGCCTCCCTCGCAATCGGTCTACGCGCAGCGCCGCCATGCCTGGGTCGTAGACAAATGGCAGGTCGGCCCCGAGCGGGACGGAAATATTCAGAAATAATTTGCAATCTGTTAACCATGCCCTGCCAAGGTCTCGTCGGATCAACGATTTCTTAAGACATCGCTCCCGCGCGCCAATGCAGGGATATCAACCGTGACCTCGATCGGCACCGCGCTCAATCCCTACGCTCAATACGGCTCGGCCTACGCGCGGGCGGCGGCTGTGCCGTCGCTTGCCGCGACGCTGTCAGGCGACGGCACCGCCGGCGATCTCTCGACGTCCAACTCGGCGACTACGCTGACGCTGTCGGATGCCGCCCGCGCCCAGCTTGCCAAGGCGCCGCTGCCCGACTTCGCGACAGTCACGAGCGACGCGCGCATCACGCTCGACCGGCTCTACACCGTCGCCGGCGTGAAGGGTCCAATCGTCGACGGCAAGACAAGCATCGACCTCTCGTCCCTGGACCGCCGCTCGCTGTTTGCGATCTCGACCAACAATGGCGGCAAGTTCACGCCGGACGAGCAGGCGGTCGCGGCCGGCGAGTTGAAGCAGCGCTTCGGTGCGGCGCTGGCGCCATCGCTTGCAACCACTCGCCTGACCGGCGACTACAGCGTCGCTTACAAGGCGGCGCTCGATTATCTCGATGGCGCAAGTCCGGAAGAGAAGGCGACGGCAATCTGGGCCAGCCAGCGTGCGGCGGTGCTCAAGGGCTATCAGGCGACGCAGCAGGATCCGGCCACAGCGCCATCGGGAATTACGGGGGACCCGATCGCGGCGGCGCTCGCAGGCGCCACGCCTCCCGCGAAAGGCAACAGCCGCGATTTCAGAAGCGTCGCGAGCGACGTCCGCGCGTTCCTCGACCGCCAGAAGAGCGAGGCGGCAAGCAACGGCAAGGAGCTGGTCTACGATCCCAGGCGCAAGACGGGGCAACTGGCCGATCTGTCCGCGCTCGACAACCGCTCGCTCTCGGCGATCTCACTGAACCAGGACCAGAAGTTTTCCGTGGAGGAAATCTACGCGGCCAAGCAGGAGCTCAACACGCGGACGCGTCTGGCGGTGCTCGACGCGCTGAAGCAGAGCATGTCCGCCGGCGATCTGCGCCAGTTCAGCCTCGGCATCCTCAAGCAGTATTCCTCGATGAGTGCAGAGGAGCGGCAGGCGACCAATTGGACGCCGGACTTCCAGGACGCCGCGATCAAGAGCTACAAGTCGACCTCGACGCTGCTCTCGCTCCTCAAGTCGTAAGCGGGCCATCGCGCAACAAGAAGACCCCGCCTGGAGGGGAGGCCAGGCGGGGCCGGGTCCGGTCGATCTTCGCGCTCATCCGCCTGCGCGGCGCCCGGACTGATCGTTCAGGCCATCTCGGACATGACCCTGGATCGGAAGGCCGTGCGCCACTCTCTGCTGACGCGGCCCTCCGGATCCGGATCATGCCATTAGTCGATCACCTGAACGATGCGACGCGAGCGCGGCTCGACCAGCACGGTCTCGCCGTTCACGACGGTGTAGCGATAGGGCGTCGCGCCGAACCGCTGCGGTACATCGTAATAGGTCACGCCGGCTTCGGGCAGCACGGTGCCTACCCCGACGCGATCCGGAATGGTGTAGTTCGGCACGCGCTCGCGGACGATGTATTCGCGAAACGCCGGACGCTGCTCGACCGTAATTCCTCCGTCACTCTCGACTGCGACAGGAGGACCACCGCGGACGACGCCGACAGTCTGGGCCTGTGCGGCAACAGGCGGCACCGTGATCGCAGCAGCAACGGCCGCAACGGTAAGGATTCTGTTTCGCATGGCTCTCTCCAATTTTTCACGCTGCATCACGCCGGCCGTTGCCGACGCGCATTGGGGCCAATGCACCCGGTGTGGCGATGTTCAGGAAAAATCACCGTCATATACGCGGTATTTTGGAGTAAATTTCGTGGGTTACGGGAACCCGTTGGCGCCTCGGGCGTCTTGATGTCGGCACATCGCCAGCCGATAAACTGCCATCCTCGATTCGAACTTCCAAAAACCAGCCGGAGAAACTTCAATGGTCATCACCGCTGCGCATGTGCCTGCCATCGTGGCTTTGGTCGCGGGCATATTGATCCTGATCATGCCGCGGCTCCTGAACTTCATCGTCGCCATCTACCTCATCTTCATCGGATTGGTTGGAATGGGCCTGCTGCGCTGGCTCCACATGTAGCGGGAAAGCGGGGTTTCGCAGCTTGCGCGGGACCCCCCAAAATGGTGTAAGCGCGCATCTTCGACCCCTCTTTTCGGATTGTTGTCTGACATGGCCAAAGCCGTCGCGAAGTCCAAGAAAATAGCAGCGAAATCAAAGCCCTCCGTGCCGGCCCGCAAGGCCGCGCCGCAGGCACGCAAGGTTCTGAAGAAGAGCGCCGCCAAGGCGGCGCCGAAAGCTGCCGTCAAGCCGGCGGCAAAGCCGGCCAGCAAGGCGGCCTCCGCGAAGACGTCGCCCGCTGCAATCAAGGCGGGCAAGTGGGTCTATACGTTCGGTGACGGCAAGGCCGAGGGCCAGGCGACCTTGCGCGATCTGCTCGGCGGCAAGGGCGCCAATCTGGCGGAAATGGCCAATCTCGGTCTGCCGGTGCCCCCCGGCTTCACGATCCCGACCTCGGTCTGCACTTATTTCTACGAGCACGGCAAGACCTAGCCGAAGGAGTTGAAGGCGCAGGTCGAGAAGGCGCTCGACTATGTCGGCAAGCTAACCGGCAAGTCGTTCGGCGATCCGAAGAACCCGCTGCTTGTCTCGGTCCGCTCCGGTGCGCGCGCCTCGATGCCGGGCATGATGGACACCGTGCTCAACCTCGGCCTCAACGACCAGACCGTCGAAGCGCTCGCCGAGCTCTCCGGCGACCGTCGCTTCGCTTATGACAGCTATCGTCGCTTCATCACGATGTACTCGGACGTGGTGCTCGGCTTCGAGCACCACCACTTCGAGGATATCCTCGACACCTTCAAGGACAGCCAGGGCTATTCGCTCGACACCGATCTTTCCGGAGACGACTGGGTCGAACTGGTCGGCAAGTACAAGGAAGCGGTGGCCAAGGAAACCGGCAGCGACTTTCCGCAGGATCCGCACGATCAGTTGTGGGGCGCGATCGGCGCGGTGTTTTCATCCTGGATGAATGCGCGCGCGGTGACTTACCGCAAGCTGCATGACATTCCGGAGTCCTGGGGCACCGCCGTCAACGTGCAGGCGATGGTGTTCGGCAACATGGGCGAGACGTCGGCAACCGGCGTCGCATTCACGCGCAACCCCTCGACCGGCGAGAGCAAGCTCTACGGCGAATTCCTGATCAACGCGCAGGGCGAGGACGTCGTCGCCGGCATCCGCACGCCGCAGGACATCACCGAGGAAGCGCGCCAGGAATCCGGCTCGGACAAGCCGTCGATGGAAGTCGCGATGCCCGACGCGTTCAAGGAGCTGACGCGGATCTACACGCTGCTCGAGAAGCACTACCGCGACATGCAGGACATGGAGTTCACGGTCGAGCAAGGCAAGCTGTGGATGCTGCAGACCCGCGGCGGCAAGCGCACCGCGAAGGCAGCGCTTCGCATCGCCGTCGAGCTCGCCAATGAAGGACTGATCTCCAAGAAGGACGCGGTGACGCGGATCGATCTGGCTTCGCTCGACCAGCTCTTGCACCCGACCATCGATCCCGCCGCCAAGCGCGACGTGATCGCAACCGGCCTGCCGGCATCGCCCGGCGCCGCCTCGGGCGAGATCGTGTTCTCATCCGACGAAGCCGCCAAGCTGCAGGCCGACGGGCGCAAGGTCATTCTGGTCCGGATCGAGACCAGCCCGGAAGACATTCACGGCATGCACGCCGCCTAAGGCATCCTGACCACGCGCGGCGGCATGACCTCGCACGCGGCGGTGGTCGCGCGCGGCATGGGCAAGCCCTGCGTCTCCGGCTGCGGCACCATCCGCATCGACTATGGCCGCGGCACCATGAGCGTGGGTCAGCGCACCTTCAAGACCGGCGACGTCATCACCATCGACGGTTCGCTTGGCCAGGTGCTGGCCGGCCGCATGCCGATGATCGAGCCGGAGCTGTCCGGCGAGTTCGGCACGCTGATGGGGTGGGCCGACCAGGTCCGCAAGCTCGGCGTCCGCGTCAACGGCGATACCCCCGATGACGCGCGCACCGCGGTGAAGTTCGGCGCCGAAGGCATCGGCCTCTGCCGCACCGAGCACATGTTCTTCGAGGAGACCCGCATCCGCACCGTGCGCGAGATGATCCTCTCCGAGGACGAGCAGTCGCGCCGTGCGGCGCTGTCCAAGCTGCTGCCGATGCAGCGTGCCGATTTCGTCGAGCTGTTCGAGATCATGAAGGGCCTTCCCGTCACGATCCGCTTGCTCGATCCGCCGCTGCATGAGTTCCTGCCGCACACGCAGGCCGAGATCGAGGAAGTGGCGCGCGCCATGAACACCGATCCGCGCAAGCTCGCCGACCGGGCTCGCGAGCTGTCGGAGTTCAACCCGATGCTCGGCTTCCGCGGCTGCCGTCTCGCGATCGCCTATCCGGAGATCGCCGAGATGCAGGCGCGCGCGATCTTCGAGGCCGCGGTCGAAGCCGGCAAGCGCACCGGCAAGCCGGTCGGTCTCGAAGTGATGGTGCCGCTGATTGCGACCAAGGCCGAGTTCGATCTGGTCAAGGCGCGCATCGATGCGACCGCCACTGCGGTGATGAAGGAGACCGGGGTCAAGCTGAACTACCAGATCGGCACCATGATCGAGCTGCCGCGCGCCTGCCTGATGGCTGGCCAGGTGGCGGAGACCGCGGCGTTCTTCTCGTTCGGCACCAACGACCTGACGCAGACCACCTACGGCATCAGCCGCGACGACGCGGCGAGCTTCCTCGGCACCTACGTCGCCAAGGGCATTCTCGAGATCGATCCGTTCATCTCGGTCGATCGCGACGGCGTCGGTGAGTTGGTCAGGATCGGCGTCACCCGCGGCCGCAAGACACGGCCGAACCTGAAGGTCGGCATCTGCGGCGAGCACGGCGGCGATCCTGCCTCGGTGGCGTTCTGCCACGAGGTCGGCCTCGACTACGTCTCGTGCTCGCCCTATCGCGTGCCGATCGCACGCCTCGCCGCGGCGCAGGCCGCGCTCGGCAAGCCGATCGCGAGCAAGCGTAAGCGATCACGCAATTCAGAGAGTGCAATGGCCGGGATCAGTCCCGGCCATTTTATTTGTCGCGTGCTTCAGCAAATGTCGTCATTGCGAGCCGTTGGCTCCTAGTGCACCCACCCGCTTTCGCTCAAAGCGGACCGGCGACTTCACGCCGGTCCGAACTCGCAATGGCGGTCGTGTTGGCCGTCGCTGCGTCTTCAACACTTTGTTCACCATCTTCGTTGACCTGTTGTTTACGACTTTCATGCGCCGCGCATTTACCAAGCCGCGCGATGTGACCTGCGAAAAATCCACGACGACTTGAGTGTAGCGCTTGAGCAACGCCGATTAACTCCGCGGCAACCTAAACAGGTTAGCTACAAAAAGGATCGAATTGCGCGCATTCGCCGCTTCGATCGCACTCTGTAAGCGTTGCGTGAGCGTACGATGTTTGTGTTGCGTAACCAGCCGAAGAGCGCTCGGCTTGCGCTCTTCGGTCTCGGTCTCAGCATCTTCGCCCTGATGCCGACCGAGACCGGATATCAGGATATCGCCTCGCTGCTCGCCCGCCAGCCGGGCGTTGCGGAGCGCTGGCAGAAGCGCGTATTCACATCCGCCCTCGGCGCGATCCAGGTCGCCACCTACAGCTTCGGCCGCCCAATCGGAACGTCGCTGCCGCCAGCGCCAACGCTGCTGCTCGCAAGGCTCGACAATCAGGGCATCGACATCGGCAGCGCGGTGACGCGCAATCCGATCGCGGCTCCTCCGCCGCGGTACCAGGCCTCCGACTTTCCCAGGGTCGATCGCACGCTGAAGGGCGATCGCCTCGTCGTCACCAAGCCCGATCCAGCCGCACCGTCCAACGCGGCCCCGTCGCACGAGGATCCCGCAACGTCGAATGGATCGGTCAGGGGCATGAAGACGGCGGACCAGGCGCCCGCCGAGAACGCGCCGCTTGATCCCGAATTGCAGGAGGCGCTGCGTGCGCCGCCATTGCCGCAATATTCGACATCGCCGCCGCCGCAATACGATGTGTCGTTGTCGCTCGAGGCCGATCCGCTCGACGACCTGAAGCCCGCACCCGCCGCGCAGCCATCCGCCACCGCCGCGACGCCGCCAAGCGATCCGTTCTCGTTCCAGACCGCGAGCCTGTTCTTCGGCTCGTCGCTCGGCTCGCCGGAGAGCATCGAGCGCTGGTTGCCCGGCGAGGAGCCTGTCATCGTGGCGCCCGCCGCGTCGCCGGATCCCGACCTGAAAGTGATGGCATCCTTGCCGGTCGATGCCGACGGTCCGGTCAAGGCCGCCGAGATGGGCGAAAGCATTGCACCGAAGGGCGAGGTCAACGCCGACAACCAGCGCGCCAAGACGCCGGCCGAGCGGCTCGGCCTGTTCGATGCGAAGTCGCGCGCCAAGTCTGAGCAGTGCCTTGCGGAAGCGGTCTATTTCGAGGCCCGCGGCGAGGCCGTGCGTGGCCAGATCGCGGTCGCCCAGGTGGTGATGAACCGGGTCTTCTCCGGCAAATATCCGGAGACCGTGTGCGGCGTGGTCTACCAGAACAAGAACCGGCACTTCGCCTGCCAGTTCACCTTCGCCTGCGACAACATCCCCGACGTCGTCCGCGAGCCCGACATGTGGGATCGCGCGAAGAAGATTGCGAAGGCGATGCTCGACGGCAAGCTGTGGCTGCCGGAGGTCAACCGGTCGACGCACTACCATGCCTATTGGGTGCGGCCGTCCTGGGTCAGCGAGATGAAGAAAACCTACAAATTCGGTGTTCACACCTTCTATCGCCCTCGCGCCTGGGGCGATGGCAGCGACGCGCCGAAGTGGGGCAATGCGGCGGAAACCGCCGAGATCTCGGCCGAGCTCGCCGAAGCCGCGCAGAGCTCGGCCGAGCAGGCCAGCGCGAAACGGTAGCGGATATCGTCACGACGTCGTTCCCGGGATGGCTCGAAGGGCCAGACCTCGGATCCGCTCGCGCATCCGGGGTCCGCGGCGTTGGCGCTTCGGAATGACGGCCGTCATGCTTTCCGATTCTGCAGAGCAGTCCTGCGGGCGAAAATTTTCTCCCGGGCCCCTTGGGGTTTCCATGCAGGTGCATTAACTCCCTGTAACGTTTCGCGCGGCCGGCGCCGTGCACGGGCAGTTCGGGGAGAGATCAGATGGCTGTAACCACCGGAGACCTTCGTCCGGCGTCCAGCACGTGGCGCACGCCGCTGGTGATCATCGTCTGCGGCTGCGCCATCGCGCTGCTCAGCTTCGGCCCGCGCTCCAGCCTCGGTTTCTTCGTGCAGCCGATGAGCCGTGAATTCGGCTGGGGCCGTGACATCTTCGGCCTCGCCATCGCGTTTCAGAATCTGCTGTGGGGGTTGGGCCAGCCGGTCGCCGGCGCGATCGCCGACCGCTTCGGCCTGCTGCGCGTCATGATCGTCGGCGCCTTGCTCTACGCCGCCGGCCTATTGTTGATGCGCTACTCAACGAGCCCGTTGTCGCTCGATTTCAGCGCCGGCGTGCTGATCGGGTTCGGCCTGTCGGGCTCGTCGTTCAACCTGGTGCTGGCGGCCTTCAGCAAGCTGCTGCCGCCCGAGCGGCGTGGCATCGCGCTCGGCGCCGGCACCGCCGCCGGTTCATTCGGCCAATTCCTGTTCGCGCCATTCGGCGTCGCCTTGATCGACAATTTCGGCTGGCAGACCGCGCTTGTCGTGTTCGGCGCGCTGATGCTGCTTATCCTGCCGCTGTCGCTGGCGCTGGCGACGCCGCCCGCCGAGACCGGCAACGTTCCGGCCGCCGACCAGCAATCGTTCAAGACCGCGCTCGCCGAAGCCTTCGGCCATCGCTCCTATGTGCTGCTGGTGCTGGGCTTCTTCACCTGCGGCTTCCAGCTCGCATTCGTGACCATTCATCTGCCGGCGTATCTTGTCGATCGCGGCATTCCGGCATCGACCGGCGGCTGGGTGGTCGCGGCGATCGGTCTGTTCAACATCATCGGCTCGCTCGGCGTCGGCTGGCTGCAGAACTACGTCCCGAAGCGCTATGTGCTGTCGGCGATCTATTTCACCCGCGCGCTTGCGACCGTCGCCTTCATCTCGTTCCCGATCACGACATTCTCGGCGATCGCGTTCGGCGCTGTATCGGGCGTCACCTGGCTGTCCACCGTGCCGCCGACCTCGGCGCTGGTGGCGCTGATGTTCGGCACGCGCTGGTTCTCCACGCTCTACGGCTTCGCCTTTGTCAGCCATCAGGTCGGCGGCTTCCTCGGCGTCTGGCTCGGCGGCGTGGTGTTCGAGCAGTACGGTTCCTACACGCCGGTCTGGTGGCTTTCGATCCTGTTCGGCGTGCTGTCGGCGCTGATCAACCTGCCGATCGTCGAAGCCCCGGTCGCACGCCCGGTTGCGCAGCCTGCCTGATGGGTTAAACATGCCCCGAAGCTAAGAATTTCGGGAGTGCATATCGTGGCAACGTTCAAGGCAATCAGGATCGACAAGGCGGATAAGGGTACCACCGCCGCGCTCACGCAATTCGACGAAGCCGAGCTGATGGACGGCGACGTCACGGTGCGGGGCGAGTGGACGACGTTGAACTACAAGGACGGCCTCGCCCTGACCGGTAAGGCGCCAGTGGTGCGCCGGTTCCCGATGATCGCAGGCATTGATTTCGCCGGCACCGTCGAGCAATCCAGCCATCCCGACTGGAAGGCGGGCGACAAGGTCGTCTGCAACGGCTGGGGCATGGGCGAGTCCCATCTCGGCGCCTACGCGGAGAAGGCCCGCGTCAAGGGCGACTGGCTGGTGCGTCTGCCGGACGGCATCTCGGCGCGGGATGCGATGGCGATCGGCACCGCGGGCTATACTGCGATGCTGTCGGTGTTGGCGCTGGAGAGGCATGGCCTGACGCCGAAGAGCGGGCCGGTTGCGGTGACCGGGGCTGCCGGCGGCGTCGGTTCGGTCGCGACCGCCGTGCTCTCGAAGCTCGGCTACCACGTCATCGCCTCGACCGGACGGATGTCCGAGGCCGGCTATCTGAAGGGCCTCGGCGCGTCCGAGGTGATCGATCGCGCCGAGCTCTCGGGTGCGGCGAAGCCGCAGGCGAAGGAGCGCTGGGCCGGCGGCGTGGACAGCGTCGGATCGACCACGCTGGCGAATCTGCTCTCCATGACCCGCTACGGCGGCGCTATTGCAGCTTGCGGTCTGGCGGCCGGTATGGACCTGCCGACATCGGTCGCGCCGTTCATTTTGCGGGGAGGGTGCCTTCTCGGCATCGATTCCGTGATGTGCCCGATCGAGTTGCGAAGGACCGCGTGGCGTCGCCTTGCGAGCGATCTGGATAAGGCAAAACTGGCTGATATTACTCACGAAATCGCCTTGGACGAGGTCGCCGCCTACGGTCCGAAAATTCTCGGCGGCCAGGTCCGCGGCCGCATCGTGGTAAAAATAGTCTGAGCGCGTTCAGACTTTACCAACCAAGCTGCTCCAATGTTGCCACTGTTGGTATGGTAAGCAGCGGGTAAAGAGACCTACAGCATGATCTGGGGGCCTCGCGCAGATGTCGAAAGCGCCTGCACGAGGATCGTGCGAATATAAGGAGCGGGAGCCCGCGCTCGTAAGTTGGAGTAGCTGCATGCTTGCGCGTTTGATGTTGGGGGCCGTCACGGCCGGAGCGATGGTCATGCCGGCGTTCGCAGGTATGATGAACGCCGACGAGGCCCGCAAGTTCGTCGCCGGCAAGGTGTTCGCCTTCACCTGCTTCGATGGCACCCGCGGCGCCGGCCGCATTCTCGATGACATGGGTGCGGCGGGCTCGATCCAGTTTTCCGGCTCGGGGCCGATCCGCCACGTGCGACTGCCGGGCAACACGCTGCAGATTCGTGGCCAGAGTGTTTGCGCCTCGCTGAAGGGGCTGCCGTTCGAGCCTTGCTTCAATCTCGACAAGCAGGACGATCGCTCGTTCCGCGGCTCGGTCTCCGGATTGGGCTTTGCCTATTGCGACTTTCACCATCAGGGTGGCCATCAGATGCTGATGGCGCGCGCAGTGGCGCGGCCGCGTTCGCATCGTCGGGTGGAGCAGACCCGTTCAGCCGACGCGTCGCAAACCGAGGTGACGGCACGCGTGGAAACGCCGCGGGTCCAGAGCAACAAGCTCGAGCCGGTCAAACCCGAGCCCAAGGCAGAGCCGGCGAAGGGCGAGAGCCCGCCGGAGCTGCGTCGCTCGACTGAGTAATCCCACAAGTTGATCTTCCCCGGGACCAAGGTCGGCCGCCAAGCCGTAGTCATACGGATGGCGGCCGTCACGCGTTGGTAGCTACTCAATGTCCAACGTCCGCCGAAAGCCCGGACGTTGGCCCACGCATTTGAGTAGAGTTTATGGCGCAGTATTTTTTCAGGATCAGTCACGGCGAATATGCCGGCGCCTCCGACCAGGCGACAGAGTTCGAGAACCGGGACATGGCCTGGGCCGAGATGACGAAAGTCTGCAGCAACTTCCTTGGCAGTATCTCGCGCAATCTCAAGCAGAACAGCGAGTGGCACATGGAGTTGCTCGACGAAGGCCGCAAGCCCGTGTTCAGGATCCGCCTCGTCGCGGAATCCGTCGACTGACGTTCGCCGCGCCGCATCGCTCCGCCTATCCCTCTGCCAGTGGAATAGGCGGCGGAGCCTGCCTGCGGAACAGGATGCGCTGGTACAGCCAGCCGATCGCGACCAGTACGATGCCCAAACACATAAACGACAGCGCGCGGTAGACGCCGGTCAGCGTCGACATGTCGACCAGAAACGCCTTCAGGACCGTCAGGCCGATCACGACAGCGGACGCCAGCCGCGCACGCTGCGAGTTCACCAGGATGCCGATACCGAGCAGCGCGACGCCGAACATCAGCCAGGCGATCGAATAGGTGTATTGCTCCGCGTCGGTGGTCTCGCCGTAAGTCAGCACCGGTCCATGATAGAGCCGGCGGATTTCAAAGGTTACGTAGGTCAGCGCCAGGATCAGCGCGCCGGCGGCGATGGTGTTGCCGTAGCTCGCGGGACGATGCCCGGCCGCGGCGTAGGACAGCAGCAGCGCCAGCACGGCGGGCAGGGCATAGCCGAGCAGCAGCAGGTTGATGAAGCTGCCACCGACATTTTCGGACCACAGCATCGGGTTCTCCAGCCCCAGCAGTCCGAACACGGCGCCGAGCGCCGCGAACGCGGTCAGCAGGATGGCGCCGACATTGTGAACGACGCTGCCGCTGCGCAGCCGCAGACGCTCCAGCCCGATCGCCATTGCAAGCGCCACGCCGACCTGCAACGCGACCTCACTCAGTCCCGCGCTATCGCGATAGACGTCGCCGCCGTTGACGGCGTGACGGATCTCCATGAAGGCGAGCAGCACGGTGAACAGGATCGCGGCGGACTCGACCATCCGCAGCGGGACGTCGTCGCCGTTGCGGCGGAGGAAGTGGCTGCCCGCCCAGAACGACAGTGCCGGAATGCCGTAACCCCATAACAGCCAGTTGAAGATCGGCGTGGTACCGACCGCATCACCGGCGATCCGTGGTTCATAGCCGATGCGCAGCACCACGATGGCGGCGAGGATCGCCGCGAGCCAGCGTAGGAACCGAATCGGCCGCCGCACCGAGAGCCATGCGGTACCCATCGAGAGCAATGCGAGGGCGATGGTGAGCCAGCCGCGGTCAAGCGCGAAGGTGAGCGCGAGGGCCAGCGACGCAAGCGCGCCGGTGGCGAACAGCGCGATCGAGGGAGCGAGTTCCGGCCGTTCGCCGCGCCGCGTCAGTGCCTCCGTTGCGGCAGCGTAGATTGCAGCCAGCAGCACCGCGAGGATGGCGAACGGGATCGAGCGATCCAGATGCGCGATGCGGGCATAGAGCGTGATCAACAGCGCGACCGGCGTGAACACGGCCGTCGCCGCCCAGGTCACCGTGATCTTCGTCGTGGCAAACCGCATCTGGGCGAGGAAGCCCGCGATGCCGAACGCGGCCGCGAAGACCGCCGCGGTGACCAGATGCAGCGAGACCGAACCATCGGTCGCCGACGGGCCGATGCCGGGGATCGCTCCGCCCGGCAGCACCAGCATGTCGACGTTGCGGCGGACCGCCCATTCGCCGAACACGACGAAGGCGAATGCTGACGCGGCGCCGATCGCGCCCGCTGCGGCGGGCGCGCGCCAGCCGACGACGAGGCTGCCGGCCACCAGCAGCGCAAAACTGATCATGGCGGCGTCGGCATGCGAGCTGTTCAGCACGATCATCGTTGCGCCGAACAGGTAGGCGGCGAGCGAAACGGATGAGATCGGCTCGATCGCTGCGCCGTCGCTGGCCGGGCCGAACATGAAGCCGCAGACCACGAGCAGCGCGGCCAGCACGAAGCCCGCGATCACGTGGAAGGCGTGCGGCGCGATCATCTCCGGACCGCATTGCAGGCAAGGGAAGATCCACAGCAGCGCGAAAACGATCGTCGTGATCGCAAGCCAGCGCCACAACCGGATGCGCGCCAGCCCGAATGCCGCCGCGGTCACGATCGCGAGATAGACATAAAGCGATCAGAAGTCGGGCTTGTCGGACGAGACCAGGATCGGGGTGACGAAGGCGCCGACGATGCCGAGCCCGGCGAGCGCAGGTCCATGCAGCAGCGCCGCGGCGAGCGTGCCGAGCGCGACCAGGCCGAGCAGAATGAACGCGCTCGCCGGTGCGAGGAAGTCATAGAGAGCGTAGGCGGCGTAGACGGTGGCGAACGCCACCGCGGTGCCGGCGGCAGTGAGGATCGCCGGAATGTTGGCGATCGGCAGCGCCGCGATGCTCGAGATGCTCTCCTTGCGCTGCGTCCATTCGCCGGCCGCAAGCAGCGCCAGCGCAAACAGTCCGCCGAGCATCGTGCGCACGCCGGGGCCGAGCAGGCCGGCCTCGATCGAGTAGCGCACCATGAAGAAGCCGCCGAGCGCGAGTGTCAGGCCGCCGATCCACACCACCCAGCGCGTGCCCAATCTCTCTTCCAGCCCGGGCGGCCTCTGTGGCAGGGGCGGCGGCGCAGCGCTCGGCGCGCTCGCCGTCGGCTGATCCTGTACATCGGGCTCAACCGATGCCGCCTCCGGCAACGGCGGCGGCATCGGTGCACGTGATGGCGCAGCAGGCCGCGTCTGCTCGGCTTCCTCGGGCGGCGCCGGCGTGAGCGGGCGCGCGCCGGCTGCCGTCGCGGCTTCGATCGCTTCCAGCCGGTCGCGCAACACGGCAATCTGGTTCAGCGCCTTGCGCGCAAAGATGACCGCGACGATGGCGATCACCAGCGTCAGGAAGTCGAACGGTGAATCGAACATTGGGCCTCCGGCAAAGCGCGCCGGACTCTTGGCCAGCCAGCGGCCCGTCGCAACCTATTATGTGCCGCCTGAGGGGCCGGAAGTTCAAGCGATCGGGCAGGGCGGGTTTGTATTATTCCACATCGATGCGGAATGGGCGGCCCTCGACGCTCATGCTGCCCGGGCCCATCGCATCGAGCGCGCGCAGCATCCGGCCCTCGCGTCCCAGCGCCTTGTCGGCAAGGCTGACGATCAGCCGGTTGGGAGACGCGATCGGAGAGGCTTCGCGGATCAGCTGGGCGATCGTCATTTCGTCACGCTGCGGATTGAGTGCGCAGACGGCGGCGAACGCGCTCGCGGTCGAGCGGCTGATGCCGGCATAGCAGTGGACCACCATCGGCGCGCGACGATCCCAGCCGCGCACGAAGCTCAAAACCCTTTCGATATGCGCCTCATTGGGTGCGACGAAGCCGTCCACCGCTTCCGTGATGTCGTCCATCGACACTTTCAGATGATTGGCGGGAAGCACGGAAGGCGGCCGCTGCACCTGATCGACATTGGCCATCACAGTGAGCACATGGCTGGCACCCGTGGTCCTGACCGTGTCGGGAAGCGCGGCAAGTGAACAGACGTGAAGCATGATGGTCCTTGGAACTCTCTGTCCCGCAATTATAGGCCCGTGTGGGAGGCGGTGAAAGCCGCCGCAGCCAGGTCAGGAATGCAGCCCGTTGAAGCGCTCCAGGAACTGCTTTTCGGCCCTGGCCGCGGTCCACGGCGTCAGATAGTCGCGCTCGGTCGCCTCGGGCAATCCGGGATCGCGGCCGAACAGCCGCTTGGCTTCGCTTTGCGAGAACCCCGCAAGATGGGTCGCTTCCAGATAGGCCGCGCCGCGATCGGCGGCCTTGATCTGCTGGGTGACCTCCTCCGCGAGCACGGCAGGCAAGCCGAAGCGGACGTGGATCGCGGACAACAGCCGCTTCTCCACCACCTTGTAGTCGCCGCCGAGCACGGCCTTGAACGGCGAGATCATGTCGCCGATGACGTATTCCGGCGCGTCGTGCAGCAGCGCCGCCAGGCGGAAGCTGGCATCGACGCGCGGCATCTGCTGACGCATCACCGCCTCGACCAACAGCGTGTGCTGGGCGACCGAGAAAATATGCGCGCCGCTGGTCTGTCCGTTCCAGCGCGCAACGCGCGCGAGCCCATGCGCGATATCCACGATCTCGATGTCGAGCGGCGAGGGGTCGAGCAGGTCCAGCCGGCGCCCGGACAGCATCCGCTGCCAGGCGCGCGCGGTTTCCGTCGATTTGCGTGCGGTCATTTCGTCTTGAGCCGCGGTCCGCGGTGCTTGCCGCCGCAGGTCTGGTGACAGAAGCAAGTGACGAGATGATCGTTGACCATGCCGGTCGCCTGCATGAAGGCGTAGACGATCGTCGGTCCGACGAACTTGAAGCCGCGTGCGCCGAGCTCCTTGGAGATCTTGATCGAGACCGGCGTCGAGGCCGGCACGCTCGCGGTGGTCTTGAACTCGTTGACCTTGGGCTTGCCGTCGACGAAGTCCCACAGGAATTTCGAGAAGCCGGGCCCCTTCTCCATGATCTCCAGATACGACTTTGCGCTCGCGATCGTGCCCTCGATCTTGGCACGGTTGCGGACGATACCCGCGTCGTTCATCAGCGCCTGCACCTTCTTGTCGCTGTAGCGGGCGATCTTCTCCGGCCGAAAGTCGTCGAAGGCTTTGCGGAAATTGTCGCGCTTGCGCAGGATCGTGATCCAGGACAGCCCGGCCTGGAAGCCGTCGAGGATCAGCTTCTCGTAGAGCGCGCGGTCGTCATACTCCGGCACGCCCCATTCATTGTCGTGATAGGCGACATAGAAGGCGTCCTCGCCCGGCCAGGGGCAGCGCGTCTTGCCGTCCGGATGCAGTTGTGCGGTACGGCTCATGCGACGGTCTGCCTGGGTGGGGTGCGGACAACATCAGGCTCGGCGAGGCGAAGTGACAAGCCGCCCGCAGTCAGCGTCTGGCCGGCATCGAGTGCGTCGGCGACACGGTCGATGCGGACCAGCGCGAGGCCTCTCTCGCCTGCGGCCGAGCCCATGGTGCCGACCTGCTTGTCGCCGGCCAGGATCGTTGCGCCCGTCTCGGGCGAGGGGCCATCGAGGATGATCTTGACAGTGCGGGTGCGCGCCGTGCCGCGGTGCTGCATGCGCGACACCACTTCCTGGCCGACATAGCAGCCCTTGTCGAAATCGACGCCGTGCAGGTGATCCATGTTGGTCTCGTGCGGGAACGCATCGCCATACGTGAAGTCGAGCCCGCCGCGCGGCACGCCGGTCGCGATGCGATGCGCCTCGTAGGCGCTGCTGTCGACGAGATCGGCGCCGATCAAATCGGCGAGCTTCTGCTTCAGCTCTTCAGGAATCAGGATGCGCCAGCCGAGCTGCGCGTTGCGCGGATCGGCAAAGGCCAGATCGGGCGTTACCGTTGGCGTACCATCCCATGCTGCCAGCACACCGAGGTTGTCGGTGAGGTTCTCCACCACGACCTTGGCGCGCAGCTTGTAGAAGCCGAGCTTGTCGGCGAGGGCCTTGGCGAGCGCACGCGGCGCGTCGATCAGGAAGCCGCCGCCGTGCCCGGCGGGTGTCTCCGTGATCAGGAAATCGACGATGATCTTGCCCTGAGGCGTCAGCAGCGCGCCGAACCGGGCCTGCCCCGGGCATAGATCGGCAATGTCTGCGGTGATGAGGCCGTTGAGGAAGTTGCGGGCGTCCTCGCCGGAGACCTTGACCACGCCCCGATCTGGAAGAAACGCTGCTTTCATTCGCATATTTGGCTCTTTTTCCAAGTTCCTTGGGAAACGCGCGGCTCGCGCATATCTCCTGCCAAGCTAAGGCGCTAAAGTGCACCGAACAAGGCCCGCGGCACAGTGGAAAGCGGGCGTCGAGGACCGATGAATCAGCGTTTTGATACCATTCTAAAATCCGGCACCGTGGTCAATCAGGACGGCGAGGGCGTCCGCGATATCGGCATCGCCGACGGCCGCATCGTCGCGATCGGCTCGCTCGGCCAGGCCTCCGCCGGCGAGGTCATTGACTGCAAAGGTCTGCACATCCTGCCCGGCGTGATCGACACCCAGGTGCATTTCCGCGAGCCCGGCCAGACCCACAAGGAAGACCTGGAGACGGGATCGCGCAGTGCCGTGATGGGCGGGGTCACCGCCGTGTTCGAGATGCCGAACACCGACCCGCTGACGGTGACCGAGGCCAACTTCACCGACAAGGTCAAGCGCGGCCGCCACCGCATGCATTGCGATTTCGCGTTCTTCATCGGCGGCACCCGCGAGAACGTGCAGGATCTGCCGGAGCTCGAGCGGGCGCCGGGCTGCGCCGGCGTCAAGGTATTCATCGGCTCCTCCACCGGTGCGCTGCTGGTCGAGGACGACGAGAGCCTGCGGCGGATCTTCCACGTGATCCGGCGCCGCGCCTCGTTCCACGCCGAGGACGAATACCGCCTCAACGAGCGCAAGCCGCTGCGCGTCGAGGGCGACCCGCGCTCGCATCCGGTTTGGCGCGATGAGACCGCGGCGCTGATGGCGACCGAGCGGCTGGTCAAGCTCGCGCGCGAGGCCGGCAAGCGCATCCACGTGCTACACATCTCGACCAAGCAGGAGATCGACTATCTGCGCGACCACAAGGACGTCGCGTCCTGCGAGGCGACGCCGCACCACCTCACGATGGCCGCGCCGGACTGCTACGAGCGGCTCGGCACCCGCGCCCAGATGAACCCGCCGGTACGCTCGGCCGATCACCGCGCCGGCATCTGGTCCGGCATCGAGCAGGGCATCATCGACGTGCTCGGCTCGGACCACGCGCCGCACACGCTGGAGGAGAAGGCGAAGACCTATCCGACTTCGCCTTCGGGCATGACCGGCGTGCAGACGCTGGTGCCGATCATGCTCGACCACGTCAACGCCGGCCGGCTGTCGCTGGCGCGGTTCGTCGACCTCACCAGCGCAGGTCCCGCACGGCTGTTCAACATCGCTTGCAAGGGCCGCATCGTGGCGGGCTATGACGCCGACTTCACGGTCGTCGACCTCAAGCGCAGCGAGACCATCACCGACAAATGGGTCGCCTCGCGCGCGGGCTGGACGCCCTATGACGGCGTGCGGGTGCAGGGCTGGCCGGTCGGCACCTTCGTGCGCGGCAAGCGCGTGATGTGGCAGGGCGAGCTGACGGCGCCGTCGACCGGCGAGCCGGTGCGGTTCCTCGAGACGCTGAAGCCGTAATTGATCTACTGCCGGGCGAGCGTGAGCGAGAACTCGCCGTTGCGCACCCGCGCGGCGAGCCCTTCGGCGTACTTGGCCACCGCGTCCTCGCCATAGGTGGAGACGAGCTCGGCCAGCGCCGCGAACAGGCTCGCCTGCGCCAGGCAGTCACCGTCGACGCCGTCATGACGCGCCTCCGCCCAGGCCTCGTTGAGGTAGCCCAGCGCGGCCTGCTTCTGCTCGTGATCGGGCCGCGGATCGTGGTGAAGGGAAAAGGACGCTGGATGGCGCATGAAACTCATCAAAATTGGTGCGCGGTCCGGAAGCGAACCACGGCGACACAGGCGAGGTGTAGCACGCATGCGGGTACCGCCTAGCCGATATCTTTAAGAAAGGTTAACGCCGGTTTCGACATTTGAAGGGGAATTCCCGCCATCGGCCGCGCCTCAGCCAAATGAGCTGTGGATATGATCCAGCACCGCGCGCGGGGAGGCGCAGAGGTGGCTGGCGCCGGCTTCGATCAGCTCCTCAGCCGTGCCGTAGCCGTAGGTGACACCGACCGCGCGGATGCCGTTTCTTTTCGCCCCGATCACATCGTGGCTGCGGTCGCCGATCATCACAGCCTGCGCCGGATCCGCCCCGGTCTGCTCCAGCGCATAAGCGAGCAGGTCGACCTTGCTGACGCGGGTGCCGTCGAACTCGGACCCGAACACGTGGTCGAAATAGCCCGAGAGCCCGAAGTGCGCGATGATTCGCGTCGCGAACACATGCGGCTTGCTGGTCGCCACGAACGTCCGGCGCGGTCCCTGCCGGAGCGAGGCCAGTACCTGCGCGATATCCGGATAGACGGCATTCTCGAACAGCCCGACATCGCCGAACCGCTCGCGGTACAGCGCTACCGCATGGTCGGCGTGCTCCTCGCCGCCGAGCAGCGTCGCAAAGCTGGCCCGCAGGGGCGGCCCGATGCACCAGGTCAGCTCATCCTGCGAGGGAACCGGGCGGCCCAGCTTACGCAGCGCATATTGGATCGAGCCGGTGATGCCCGGCTTGGGGTCGGTCAGCGTGCCGTCGAGATCGAAGAAGATCGCGCCGTCAGTTGGCATAGCGGGCCGTCAGGTCGCGCGAGATCTTCGACCCCTCCTCGATATAGCGGCGGATCGCCACCGCCGCGGCGGGCGTGCAGGTGCGGTAGGTCTGCTGGAAGCCGTTATAGCCGCGGTTGAAGCCCGCGATCATACGGGCGCGGCGGTCGCCCGAGGGGGTCTCCGCGTCGATCAGCGCCTGCATCTCATTGCGCCACTTGCCGCCGTCGTTGGCGCCGCAGATGCCGCGCAGATAGTGCAGGGTGCCGAGAAACTCGGCCAGCCGCTGCAGGTCGCCGTCGAACGGCGCAGCCGCGTCCTCCGCCCGGGCTGGCGTCACCAGGCATGCCGACAGCAGGATCAAAACGGCGAGACAAGCTTTGCGCATCAAGAGTTCCGGAATGGCCCCGTATGCCCCCGCAATGCGCCCGAGGCAAGGCGCTGAAGGCCCCGAATCTGGCCTCAAACCAGCCCCTTGGCCGCCGCGATCACCTTATGGAGCCCGCCGGTGACCTTGAGGTCGGCGATCTCCTCCGGCCGCAGCCATTTGAAATCATCATGCTCGTCGTTGAGCACCGGTTCCTGGCCGGCCCAGCGCGCTGCGAAGGTCATGATCAGATAGTGCCCGGCGCCAGGGCCGGTCGGCAGCACCTCGCGCCAGCCGGCCAGCCCCACGATCTCGACGCGCAGGCCGGTTTCCTCGTCGACCTCGCGGTGCAGGGCGGTGTGCAGGGACTCCCCGAATTCGACCCGGCCGCCAGGCAGGGAATAGAAGCCCTTGCCGGGAGAGCGGGCACGGCGCACCAGCAGCACCTTGCCGTCGCGGAAGATGGCGGCGGAGACGGCGAGCTGGGGACGGATCGGGGGTTCTGGAGAGGTCAAAGCAATCGGCAACCGGGTTCTGGAGCATGATCCGGAAAAGTGGCAGCCAGTTTTCCCCGCGACAAACGCGGAGCGTTTGCGCGGAGATCATGCTCATATAGAAATGTCATCATGCCCGATAAATCAGCCGCTCGCCATGATGCTGTCGACGTCGGCCTCGGCGGCGCCGTTGATGACGCCGGCGGTCAGCATCACCAGCGGCTTGACCCAGACGATCGCTTGCTCGGCGAGCGCGATCCGGCTCTTGTCCTGTTGCAACTGCCGCATCGCGGTGCCGACCTCGAGCAGGATCCGCGTCATGCTGGCGGTGAGATGGTCGAATTCGGTGCGGATCTCGCTATCTGCCATCTGATAGGCCTCGATCGCGAGATCGCGCGCCTTGAAGCCGGACGCGGTGAAATGCTCGGCATAGGACAGCGGCCGCCATTCCAGGAAATCGCTGGCACATTCCGGCATGTCCGGGATCATCTCCAGCAGCATGATGGCTTCGTTGAAGTGATTGAGGTAGTCGGTCGCAAGGCCGGTGCGGGGATTGATGTTGGCGGCGCGCAACTGCGCGGCGCGCGCCTCGTCGGGCTGCGTCGGTCGCGGGGCGGGCCTCGCTATGGCGGCCGTTGAGGTCATCGCTCGCAGTCTTCGGCGGTCCGGGTTAAAGGGCGATAAATGAATACCACTCTGGACGGGATATGTGCGGACGCTTCGTGATCACCTCGCCGCCGGCGGCGTTGCGGCAGATCTTCGGCTATATCGAGCAGCCGAATTTTCCGCCGCGGTACAATGTTGCGCCGACCCAGCCGATTCCGGTGGTGATCCTGGACAATGGCGGTCGGCATTTTCAATTGATGCGCTGGGGCCTGATCCCGTCCTGGGTCAAGGACCCGCGCACCTTCTCGCTTCTGATCAACGCCCGCTCCGAGACGGTGCGCGAGAAGCCGGCGTTCAAGAACGCGCTGCTGCGACGCCGCGCGCTGATCCCGGCCGACGGCTATTACGAATGGCAGGATGCCGGCGGCCGCAAGCGGCCGTTCTTCATTCATCGCCGCGACGGCCATCCGATCGCGTTCGCCGCACTGACCGAGACCTGGATGGGCCCGAACGGCGAGGAGCAGGACACCGTCGCGATCGTCACCGCGCCAGCCAGCCGCGACCTCGCGAGCCTGCATCCCCGCGTGCCCGTCACGATTGCGCCCGACGCGTTCGAGCGCTGGCTCGATTGCCGCGCCAACGACGTCGATGCCGTGATGCCGATGCTGAAAGGCCCCGAGATCGGCGAGTTCGCCTGGCATCGGGTAACGACGCGCGTGAACGGCTTTGCCAACGATGACGCGCAACTGACGCTGCCGATGACCGCGGACGAAATCGCCGCCGAGGAAGCTCCGCCACCGAAGAAGCAAGCGCCGCGCAAGGCGCCGGCGCGCGAGGACGACGGGCAGGGGTCGTTGTTCTAGGGATCGATTGACGGCGCCTGCTCGTGGTGGGGACCGACGCGCACCTCTCTCGCCGTCGTCCCGGCGAAAGCCGGGACCCATAACCACTGCGTTTGGTGATGAATGGCATCGTGGCCCCAGCGTCGTGCAACAATGGACATTTGGGGTGATGGGTCCCGGCCTGCGCCGGGACGACGCCCGGGATGGTTCTCGCTCGATGTCTCAGGCTGTCATTGTGAGGGGCTTGCCACATCGGGCAACTCAGTGATTGTGCCCTCACCCCGTCACCGACGCCACGCCCTCGATCTCGATCAGCATCTTCGGGTTGGGCAATGCGACCACCACGCAGGTGGTGCGCGCAGGGTAAGGCGGGGGACCGAAGGCGCCGGCATAGAGCGCGTTCATCGTCGCGTCGTCGGAGGTGCGCGTCAGCAGCACGTTGACCTTGACCAGATCGCGCATCGTGGCGCCGGCCTCGCCGAGCACGCGTTTGAAATTGGTGACGACGTTGGCGAACTGTGCTTCGGAGCCATCGGGCAAATCTCCATTGGCATCGAAGCCGGGAATGCCTGAGATGAACAGCAAATCGCCGACGCGGGCGCCGAACGAGAGCGGCGGCGCCTTGATGCCTGGTGGAGGAGGAAAGTGCTTGATAGCTGTCATGGGGTCACCCGTCTGCGCGTGAAGGAAGGGCTGGGCTCTGCACGGCATGCGGCGCTGTGGCGTGCCGGCCCCAGAACGCGTGGCCGATCATGCCCAAAATCATCGCCGCGATGAACACCACGATCGGCAGCGAGAGGCCGGCGAGGTTGACCAGTGCCGGCCCGGGGCAGATGCCGACAAGACCCCAGCCGATGCCGAACACCACGGCACCTCCAACCAGCGGCGTGTCGATATCATTGCGGTCGGGCCAGAGGAAGCGGGCGGAGAGAGCGGGCGCGCTACGGCGCCGCGCGATCGCAAAGCCGGCCGCCGCCACCGCAACCGCGCCCGCCATCACGAAGGCGAGCGTCGCATCCCAGGCGCCGAAGATGTCGAGGAAGCCGAGCACCTTCTGCGGATCGGTCATGCCCGAGATCAGTAGACCTGCGCCGAAGATCAGCCCACAGACGAAACTGGCGGCAATCTGCATCGCTAGCCTCCGAGCCCGTGCCTGACGATCGCCACGGTTACGATCGCCGTCAGCATGAAGATGCAAGTCGCTGCGATCGAGCGCGCCGACAGCCGCGCGAAACCGCAGACGCCGTGGCCGGAGGTGCAGCCATTGCCCATCCGCGTGCCGAACCCGACCAGCAGGCCCGCGATCGCGATCACCGCCAGGCTCGCATTCATCGCGGGCCGCGGCAGCGGCGCGCCGAACAGTGTTGCAATCAAAGGCGCCGCGATCAGGCCCGCGACGAACGCGATGCGCCAGCCGCGGTCGTCGGAGCTGCCATGCAGCGCATCGCCGACGATGCCGGTGACGCCGGCAATCCGCCCGGTCAGCAGCATCAGCAGTGCCGCGGCGAGCCCGATCAGCGCGCCGCCGAGGAGGCCGGACAAAGGTGTGAAGTTGTGCATGGTGGCACCTGTCGCCCCGGCGCCTAGATACCTCGGGCGGTTAGCCAACGGGTTCGCGCTGAGCGCGGCCCAATGATAAACCCCGCAATAGCTGGGACAAGCGCTATCGGGCATGCCCTGCGGGCATTTCAACGGTGCCATCAGTCGGCTACATTGGCGCAGATTCGATCTGCCTCCCCACATCGTTCGGAGAACTCCCCATGAGATTGTCATCCGCCGCCCGCGCCGTGCTGTTCGCGCTGGCGCTGCTCACCGGATCGTCGGCCGCCCGGGCCGACGAGGCGGCCGTGACGCTGGTCATCTTCAAGGGCGGCTGGATCTTCGGCGGCTCCGTCGGCAAGGGCGTCATGACCTTCCACGGCAAGACCTACGGACTCACGGCCGGCGGGCTGGACTATGGCCTGGTCTTCGGCGGTTCGCAGACGACGTTGCAGGGACGGGTCCGCAATATCCGCCGGGCCCAGGACATCGCCGGCGTCTATGCCGCGGCGGGCATGGGCGTTGCGCTCGGCGCCGGCGTGCGCGGCATCCTGCTGACCAACCCGAACGGCGCGGTCCTGGAATTGGGCGGCAAGCAGGTCGGACTGATGGCCAATGTCGACCTCAGCGGGCTTGCGATCACGTTGAAGGAATAGCAACTCGCACGAAGGGTGGGTTAGTCTCACGGCGTCATAGATTAGTCTCGCTGCGTCATAGATGTTGTGTGTCCTCATCCTGAGGAGACCGCGAAGCGGGCGTCTCGAAGGATGTAGGCCACGGATGGGCCTCATGGTTCGCCTGGCGATGCGCAGCATCGTCCAGAGACGCGCGTTCCGCGCTCCTCACCATGAGGGGTACAAGGTTTGCTACGCAGTAGAACCCATCCGGGCTAGGCCAGTGGCGCCTTGATCCACTCGGCCAGCTCGCGCCACGGCTGCAACGTCCAATGTCCGGACGCTGCGCCCGACGGCGACGGCAGCACGAACACATCGGGAAATCCGCCCATCGCGGGCTGCCGACTGAGCGCGATCGCGCTGGTCGGCCTGTTGTAAAACAGGCTCGCCGCCTTCTTGCTCGTAAAGGCGATCGTCCTCGGACGATACGTCTCGATCTTCATCCTGAAGCCGATGACGTCGAACGACTGTTTGGCGATCTCGTGATCCATCCCGGCGCCGGTCTTGCAGAGATCGGTGAAGCCGATGCCGAGTGCGAGCAGTGCCGCGAACTCGTCCGGTTGATAGCGCCGCGGAGTGATGGCGGCCTCATGCAGCGCGCGCCAGAAGCGGTTGCCGGGATGGGCGTAGTAATGCCCGACCGCGGCCGAGCGCGCGCTGGCCGCGGTGCCGACGAAGACGAGGCGGAGATCGGCGCGGAGCTGGTCGGGGAGGCGATGGGAGATCTGGTCGGACATCACGCTAAATCGTCTTCGGACAGTCCGAGCCTGTCGAGCAGGCCCCTTAGAATGGCGAGCTGGCCCTTGGTCACCTTGCGGAATGCGTCCTTGACCGGAAACCAGCCGGCGCGGTCCGCCTCCGGAAATTCGGCAAGGCGTCCCGACCTTGGCGGCCATTCCATCGCGAAGGTGTTGCTCTTGAACACAGCCAGGTCGAACTCGCCTTCGAACGCCCACGCGCTGACATGCTTGCCGCCTGGTTGCTTGAACACTCCGAGCTCGATGAACGAGCCGGTCGGCCGCTGTCCTGTTTCCTCCTCGAACTCCCGCTTCGCGGCAACAAGCGGATCTTCGCCGTCTTCGTAGAGGCCCTTCGGGATCGACCATGCCCCATCGTCCTTCTTCGCCCAGAACGGACCGCCGTGATGCACGAGCAGGACCTCCGGGCCACCTCGCGCGTGACGAAACATCAGCAGGCCGGCACTTCGTTTGGCCATGGTTGATTCCAAAGAGTTGCTTCAACACATTATCGGGCACGGACTCGTCACCCGCTCCTAGACTCGCGGCGACTTCGGTTCACCTCTCCCCGACGGGGAGAGGTCGGATTGCGCTCGGCGATGCGGAGCATCGTCCGGCGCAATCCGGGTGAGGGGCTTTGCGCTCTCGATAGACCGATACCACTCACCCGATTTGCTGCGCAAATCGACCTCTCCCAAGGGAGAGGTGATCCTGCGCTAACGCGCCGGCTCCTTGATCCGTTCGTCTGATGTGACCGACTCTGTCGGCCTGGTCGCGCGCACCATCAGAAACGTTCCCGAGAATGACGTGCCCGCTATCTTCCAGCGCCCGTCGATCTCCGTCGCCTCGGCATTGACCGCGCCGTCGTAGTGCACGGTGTCGTAGCCGTAGCCGGATGGTTCGTAGCGCTTGACGAACGACACCGCGCTGCCGGAGCGATGGCCGGTAATCGAAGCATTGTGGGTGCTGATCGGGCAGGCCGGGGTGATGCAGGGTTCGGTCACGCTGCCGCCAAGCGCGCCGCCGGTCTCGATCAGCGTCGCCAAGAACGTGACCACGCCGGCGCCCGGCTGCACGTAGCTGCCGTCCCAGATGCCGGTGAGAGTGTCGGTCATGGTGCTCCTGACAAAGTGTACGCGATCGTAGCCCGCATGAGCGTAGCGATATGCGGAACGGATATAAATCCCTGACGTAGCGTCTCAACGCAAGTTGCGCCCGCCGGCGTGGCGATTGCCTGATCAGGCAAAAGGGTCTGTAATCGATCGAAACAGATCAAGAAGAATTGCGGGAGCTGAAAATGACGGGAGCGGCCAAGACACGTCACGACAAGACTCATTACGAGGTGATCGTCGTCGGCGCCGGCGTCGCCGGCATCTACCAGATCAAGCGGCTGGTCGATCTCGGCATCGACGCGACCGTGCTCGAAGCCGCGCCCGATCTCGGCGGCACCTGGTACTGGAACCGCTATCCCGGCTGCCGCTTCGATTCCGAAAGCTACACCTACGGCTTCTCGTTCTCGCGCGAGCTGCTCGACGAGTGGCACTGGAAGGAGCGCTTCTCGGGGCAATCAGAGAACTTGCGCTATCTCAATTTCGTCGCGGACAAGTTCGATCTCCGCCGGCACATGCAGTTCGATTGCAAGGTCGAGGCCATGCGGTTCGACGAGACGCGCGATCTCTGGCAACTCAGGATCAGTGACGGCCGCGAGCTGACCTGCCGCTTCGTGGTGCTCGCGATCGGGCTATTGTCGGCGCCGACCATGCCGCGCGTGGAGGGCATCGACGACTTCAAGGGTCGCTCGTTCCATACCTATTACTGGCCGCACGAGCCGGTCGATCTCGCTGGCAAGAAAGTGGCCGTGAGCGGCACCGGCGCCACCGGCATTCAGTTGATCGGCGAGATCGCCGACAAGGTCGCCCAGCTTACCGTGTTCCAGCGCCGGCCAAACTGGAGCGCGCCGCTCAACAACAGCGCGATCTCGGAAGCAGAAATGGCCGACATCCGCGCCCGCTATGACGAGATCTTCGCGGCCTGCGCGCTGACGCCGGGCAGCTTCCTGCACGGACCGGACAAGCGCGGCTTCTACGAGGTGAGCCGCGAGGAGCGCCTTGCGCTGTGGGACAAGCTCTACGACGAGCCCGGCTTCGGCATCTGGCTGGCGAATTTCCGCGAGATCTTCATGGACGAAGCCGCTAACGCCGAATTGTCGGAGTATATCGCCGGCCGCATCCGCCAGCGCGTCAAGGATCCCAAGATTGCCGAAAAGCTGATCCCGAAAGATCACGGCTTCGGCGTGCAGCGCCTGCCGCTGGAGACGAACTATTTCGAGGTCTACAACCGCGACAATGTGCATCTCGTTGATCTCAGCGAG
>Ga0099822_1001158_pt1 | contig 29542 bp, 22 predicted proteins | sample CowpeawhiteBW_FD_76839 | JGI IMG/M metagenome (GOLD analysis project Ga0099822, IMG submission 76839) | Root nodule microbial communities of legume samples collected from California USA - Cow pea white BW | ecosystem: Host-associated > Plants > Roots > Nodule | place: USA: California | collected... | reverse complement strand
TGATGACATTTGAAAAAAAAAAAACAAAAAAAAAAACAATAACAAAAATAAATAAAAAAAAGAAAAAAAAAACAAAAAAAAAAAAAAACCAAAAAAAAAAAAAAAAAAAAAAAAAAAAAACTATGGCAGTGATGAGTGATCAACTAATTTAACTGCTCCTATAAACCTTAGAAAATAAACTCAAAATCTCAAACATTATCCCTCAGTTACAAAAACCGGTCTTAACTGACAAACGCAATCCAATCACAATCTTTACTATTAATTATTAAAAAACATTATTGGTCGCTTAAAAGTGTGCATGGAGATGTTAAAATGGTAACTTTTCAAATTTGAGGAATAAAAATTATTTATTTTTTTAATTTGATGGATAGAACCAAATTTTATTTAATTTTAAAGTAAAAAAAAATTAAACCTTGATAAAAGGAAGTTTGAGTTGAGGATGAATTCCAAGGTAGTAAGGCAAAAGGAATAGAAAAAAAAAGAAAAATGTATGTAGATGAAGATAAAGTTGGTGCATTTGAATAAATGAATATTTTATAGTGTGTTCTGTCATAGAACACACCCTAAAAGCCCTACTTTCGTTTGTTTGTTAGAGTATAAAGCTTTTTACTGTGAAAAAAGAGAGAGAAAGAGAAACACAGTCCCATTCTAAAGGTGATTTTGACCTCATTCTCTTCTTTCTTATCCAACACATTCACTTTTTCATTCCTCATCATATTAATTTCAATAACACATCATCCTATTATTCCTTTCAAGACACCATCATTAACCAAGGATAATCATCATCATCATTTCAGAAGCAAAGATCATTAACCAAGAATAATATTGTACCTCAAATGGTGCTAAGCCATTATGATATCCATGACTGTTGTTAATTAATCAGTGACGTATTTTTTACTCATTCATTATTTTTAACACATTCTTTCTTATAAGTTAAAATAGATGTTTTCTGAGTTTTAACCTTCTTTTTCTGTCAAAAGAAAAGTTTTAACTATCTTTGATATGATCGATAGGATAAGCTTTTAGCAACATGCATGCATGGTAAGTGGTAATCATGAGTACCAACCAATGTGATTACCATATTCTCTTCTACTGCATAATCATCTCAGGAAGAAAGAAAGAAGGTGCAATTTCCGATCTTCTATTTATTTTAAGTCTTATAGTTAATTATTTATACAGTTAAAAAAATTAAATATGTTTTTATTTCTGAACTTAGTAGTAAATTTTGAAATTAATCTATTTCAAAATTTTTGACTAATTTAGTTATTTATTTTTTAAAATTCGTGGATTTAGTCTTTTTAATCAATTAATCAATTTTTGTTAAGTTTATTTGATATTTCATAATAATATTTGACTTAACATTAAAACGAAATTGTGTCTAACAGTATAAACAACTCAAATACAATTCTAAAATGCATACAAAACATCAAATAAACATAACAAAATTTGATTAAAAGAACTAAATTTACGTATTTCGAGAGATAAAGGACTAAATTGGTCGAAAGTTTTCAAATAAACTAATTTCAAAATTTACTGAAAATTAATGAAAAAAACATATTTAACCCAAAAATTAATATAATGGTTGTGAAATGAACAACCTTATAAATTGAAAAAGATTATTCTCTTAAAATATATTACCTAACTTACCATTTTTTTTCTTGTGTTTCTTGAATTGTGTATGATAGATCTTAAGATGATGTACATGTAAATAATGTTACATCAATTATTAATCATTACCAACCTGATTTTGAAAAAAATTAATGAACTTTTATCACATGGAATAGACTGTGATTATATATAAAATTATTTTTCACTTGTTATTGTATAATCTTTCTTTTATTCTCTTGGAATAAATGCATATATGTCCCTTTTCTATGTTATGTTTTTGTCTTATTTTCTTCTTAGTTATCTCTTCTCTTTGTTTCACATTACTATTTTCTCTCTTTATTTTTTTTGTCTTTTTTTATTCTCATCTTTGTCTACCTTAAAATGGGTGGGAACATCGAATATTCGAAGCTGTGACATGTACTTCAATACCATATAGGACCTTTATTCTAGGTTTCACATATTCCTGCCACATTTTCCAACCATTTGACCCATTTCTTAATTGTTGTTAGACCTTAATTAGTTAAGTGTTTTAATTAGAGTTTAACTTTTTAGGAATAGTCTAAATATAAGTTAAAAGAGTTTCGCATCTGATATAATAAATAAAGTTAAACATTATATAAAAATAAAAATCCATAACACAATTATTTTAAAGTTTTTATCTAAAATTAGTATCAAAAATCTTATATATATATATGTAAAACTAATATTATATAATCATATTGAACCATAATATCTTAATGACTATAACTATAACTCATATACTAAAAAATATAATCCAACAACCATAATTTTCTTACTATTTTATCCTCGTTTTTGTTTTTTTTTATCATTTATCTTAAAGTTCAGATGAAATACTTTTATTGTTTTCACTGTGTTCAAGAAACATTTTTCTTGTTCTTTTTACTTTCTCTTTGAAAAGTTTGTTTTCTCTTTTTAAAGGCTTGCGTAAGAATAAGTTTTGTTCAGTTTACTATATATAATGACTTATTATTTCCTCGAAGATTCCACAGAATCTTCATAACTTTTCCAAAGTAACCTAATTAGAAGAGAGAGACTAATTCTCACTCCTTTTACAGTATAATCTATTCTAGGCTTTCTTTTTAACTTTGCTATACTAAAAATGTTCACTAAAAAATAAAATATATGAAGAAAATATGAAGAACAAGTAAGAGATCAATAACGAAATGATTTAGAGGCTCTTGGACAGAAAGGGATCCACTATGTTTTGTATAAATATTTGTATCCTTCTTCATTGTCTTTGTTGTGAAGATAATTATTTTTTAAAGAAAATGTTATTATTTTAATGGGTGTGTTTACTTTTAATAATTATTTTTTTATGATAATTAATTTTTTTATAATAATTTGGTTAGTAGATTTGAGAATTAAATAGACACACAAACACTTTGAACTTTCACTTCTTTGAATTTTAAAAATAAATATAAATAATTTTTTAAATTTTATTATAAATATTTAATTATTTCTTTATTTTGTAGATAATTTTTTTTATTAAAATATTTATTTTATTTAAAAATTATTAATTTTGAAAAAGTTAAATGAATGAAACAGTTAAATCTAACACAAATGTTACTTAAAAAGTAAAAATGATAAAATAATTATTTTAATTTTAAAAAATAATTATTTTAATTTTAAAAAATAATTATTTTAATTTTGAAAAATAATTATTTATTAAATGGTAAAATTATAAATAAAAATCTGAAAAGATATTTCCTATATATATATATATATTTAATATTTTGAATCATTACTATTAATATAATTAATATTGTAAAATATATAATTATGTAACTAGGTTTCGATGTATTAATATAGCTAATTATTCAATCTCGAAAATTAGTGTGCAACAGTTAACCAAATCATAGGAAGACGTATCTAACCAAAGCAAAATCATAAAGCATCTGAACTGATTTATTTAATTGAATTAACTTGTTTCAAAATTAAAAAACTTTCATCTAAAACTTTATTTTGAGCTTTAAAAAAAACTATTTCTTAAGTTCAACCTATTTGATATTATACATAAGTTTAATAAACAAGATGAAGTATTCGAGAGAGGTCTTTATCAAGATACCACCACCTTTTAAAAAAAATATTTGAAAGTGAATAAAACAAAAACTCATTTCATCATTTTCTTAGAATTAATTTATATATGATAATTGTTGAAGTGAATGATGAAGGTCCATAACATCATTTCATTTAATTATTTAATTATCAGAAGAATAAATTGTGATGAAGGAAGGGTGTTTGAAAAAATGCAAAAGTGAAAGTGGGGGAAAACAAACAGTGAGTGACAATAATAAAACAACTTAAATTGTCACACACTGTGCATTTACACAGTGATTCGAATCAGCACATCACATTTCACTCACCACACTTCACTCCACCCTCCACTGTACTTTCACTCCCTCCTCGCCAATTTCCAACCCCAAATTTCCAAACAAACCAAATCTCCAACTAATAAAAAGTATTGAAAAAGCAAAACGTTCCTACTTTTTATATAGGCACCACTTACTCTCACACACAACAATAACAACTAGCTTTTGCAACTGAAAGTGAAAGTAAGAAGCAAAAGCCAAGTCATGTGTTCTCTTCTTTGGAGTTCCATTGTTATGTGTGTAACAATTCAACTTCTTCAGCTTGGCATTGTGCACCCTTCACCCTCTCATATTAGGATCACTCACTTACCGGGCCAACCCCAAGTTGAGTTTCACCAGTTTTCAGGTTATGTAAATGTTGATGACAGAAACCAGCAAGCACTCTTTTTCTACTTTGCTGAAGCTGAAAAAGATGCAGCTTCCAAGCCCCTTGTTCTGTGGCTCAATGGAGGTGCTCCTCACTCCTAAAGGTTTCAATCAAAAAACAATTTTTAAGTTTGGAAACTTATGCTTTGTGTTGTTGTTTCATGTTTGTTTGAAGGGCCTGGTTGTTCTTCTCTTGGGGTTGGTGCGTTTTCAGAGAATGGACCATTTAGGCCCAAAGGAGAAGGGTTGGTTAGGAATCAATTCAGCTGGAACAGAGGTACCTACCTCTACACATTTCTATTTTTTTTTTCTATCAAATTGGGAACTTTCACTTTTAGTCTAAGAGCATAACAATGACATGTTAATTAGCATTGTGCTCATGTGTTGCAGAAGCTAATATGCTGTATTTGGAAACGCCAATTGGAGTTGGATTCTCTTACTCAACTGATACTTCTGCTTATGAGGGTGTGAATGACAAAATCACAGGCAAGTTTAATGTTCATCCTTCTATTTAACTTCAATAATTTTTTTGTACCCTACAAAATAATTGTCAATGTTATTGGTTAGAATGGTAATTGTTAAAGAACCATTAGATGCAGCATTTTCACCTGGCTAAAGAAAGGATTTGCTCAAGGAAGATTCGGGTCAACTTTCTTTTTCTTCATTTTCCTCTTCTTAGTTCTCACTATCTCCCTTTTGCTTTTCTTGTTTTCTATCTTTACCTTTTGCAATATTCTGTCTCTTTTCCCCAAAGTTTTCTTATTAACATATTACTATTTCGCAAGCTGCTAATTTACTTTAAATTATGCCTTGTCCACTGACTAATTAGTGTTGTTTTTGTTTACAAAATTGACAGATCTGATCCTTCAAAGATTGCATTGATTTTCTAAAACTGGTTTCCTTTTTTTTTGTTTATTATAGCTAGGGATAACTTGGTGTTCTTGAAAAACTGGTTTATAAAGTTCCCAGAATACAGAAACAGAAGTTTATTCATTGTAGGAGAAAGCTATGCAGGTAACCCTTCATCTATTATATCTTTCGTGTACACTGAAGCAAGCCATAGTTAAATTATGCACCTATTTATATATTTTGGAATTTATCATTAGGCCATTATGTTCCTCAACTGGCTGAGCTTATGCTCCAATTCAACAAAAAGGAGAAGTTGTTCAATCTGAAAGGCATTGCTGTGAGTTATGGCACAAACTTCCAATTATTCTTCTTTTCTATTTCCTGCCACGTGTCAGATTTCTTTTAATCTTTTGGTATCTGTAAATATTTTGTGAAAACTAGAAAACAAAAAAGTTCAGCCAAAGATTTATCTATCAGTTTTTCATTTTGACTAAGCAATTCAGGCATCTGAAGCTGGTTTCCTTCATTGCAGCTTGGTAATCCAGTTCTAGAATTTGCCACAGATTTCAATTCGAGAGCAGAGTTCTTCTGGTCACATGGATTAATTTCAGATACAACGTACAAAGTGTTCTCTTCTGTTTGTAACTATTCAAGATATGTGAGGGAATACTACAATGGTGCTGTTTCTCCTGTCTGTTCAAGTGTTATGAGCCAAGTTAGTACAGAAACAAGTAGATTTGTGGACAAGTATGATGTGACCCTTGATGTTTGTTTATCTTCAGTGTTTTCACAAACCAAAATCCTCAATCCCCAGGTGAGCTTATCTTATAGCTCTCTTCAATACCATTTCTCATCAACAAACTTAACTTGATTTTCTATCCAACTTGAATCAAAGTACTGACGACATGAAATTCTGGTCTTGTTTTTCTTATCAAACAGCAAGTCACTGAAACGATAGATGTATGTGTGGAAGATGAAACAGTCAATTATCTGAACAGAAAAGATGTGCAATCAGCTTTGCATGCACGTCTTGTTGGAGTTCAAAGATGGTCTGCTTGCAGCAAGTAATCCCCCTCTCTTGCCTTCATTATTTATATTGTATATTTTCTTTTTTTTGAAACCGTTAAAAAGTAGACTTTAAGCCTAACTCAACCCTACAAAATCGACTTTTAAAATGAGGTTGCACCCACTTATATATTATTAACTCGCCCTATCTCTAAGACTTCCAACAAAAACCATGGATAAGATAACATGTTCAGAAACTAATCTAGTTAAACATTAGTGTCCTGCATTGCCTCTCTTCATGAACATGTTTTCTAGTGTTACTCTCTAAAGTATTGACAGAAATTTCCAGTTACTTTATATTTTGTCTTAAAATATTAATCTCTAACTTTCTTTCCCAACTTCTTTATGATATATACTTGTCAGTGTCCTTGATTATGAGCTGCGTGACTTGGAAATACCAACAATCACTGTTGTGGGGAAGCTAGTACAGGAGGGAATACCCGTACTGGTATACAGGTACTTGTTTGAGTCCTTATGAAGTGAAAAATGTTGTAGATCAAATTTGAATTTGGCATGGCCTTAATCATTAATTAGTGTGTATTATTATTGTGTTTGAGAGTGAATTAATAACTCTTGTTATGCAGTGGTGATCAGGATTCAGTAATCCCTCTGACTGGAAGTAGAACATTAGTACATAAATTGGCAAAAAAGCTAGGATTGAAAACCACTGTGCCATACAGGGTGTGGTTTGAGAAGCAGCAGGTGAACCTTATTATGCTATTGAGTTTTGCTGAGATTATGTACAAATTAAACTCAACTTGCTTGTTCATAGAATTTGTAATTGAATTTTTGTTGTGCTTATGAAATATTTTCAGGTGGGTGGGTGGACTCAAGTTTATGGTGACATTCTTTCATTTGCCACCATCAGAGGAGCATCACATGAGGCTCCATTTTCACAGCCTGAGAGGTCACTGGTGCTGTTCAAGTCCTTCTTAGAAGGACGACCAATGCCACAAGAGTTTTGATAACTAAAAGATTATATGTTGCGGTTTTGGCAAAATGTGATTGTTGAATTGTAGTTTATTTGGTTTCACTGCCATTTTGGAGTGTAGAAAATTTTGTAAAGTGTTCAAGTAAGAAGGGAATGTGTTTTTATCTTCTTTCTCCATCACAGTGTCTTCTTGTTTATAATCTGCATTATGTAAACTGAAGACTGTGTTTTCTTTATATTGCTTAAAATTAAATATTCACTTGCAACTGAAGATTAATTGACCTTAGTATCAATGATTACCTACTCCAAAAGGATAATGTATATTGACCTAGAATACCTAACTTTGAGTGCACCATATTACAAGTGCATTTGGTGATTTGTTTCAACATGGTTGCTTCCATTGTTTTATTTGGAAGATTCATTTTGAAATATGGTTTGACATTACTCATTAGTTTCCATGACAAAATAACACGCTATCTCTATCTCATTGGCCTAGCTCCTACCACACTTTTATACACAAATCATTCCCTATATCTCACTCTAAAAAAATAATTCAAATTTCTTATACCCACTTGTCTATAAATTATTACTAAAACGTAGTACATATAATTTCATTTTATAATTATAAATTTATCATTCATACGTAAAGAATAATTAGTGATAAAATATACTAATATTTATAAGTTGTATTTTTACATAAATTTTCACATGTATACTTTAGCTTTCTCTTTCAATACTTCCCCTTTGGTGACAGCTTTTGTTTGAATTCATGTTAGATCTCAGTTTCTAACAGCTGTTTAAAACCAAAACAAAAATTTATTCTACCGATTCAAATTGTTGTACTGTTAACACACTACTGGAGTATCAATTTGGAATTTAGGTTAGGGAGGAGATTTGTGTGACACATCATTCACTAACAAACTTTTCATATAAACAAAAATATTTTCAGTATCTACATGCTTTAGATGAAGTGCTACACATCTCAGTTATATCAGTAAACATGTCAAATATTTGTAGTTCTACTCTTTTTACTTTCCATGCTAAAGAATAAATGTTATTCCTTTTCTGTGTTTTTTTTATCTCTTGTAAATTTGAAACACTGGGTTTGCATCAAAAGCTTTCACTTTTACATATGCAAACCAGAGAGAAGAAAAGAGATATTTTGAATGTTCACATGAAAAGAAAAATCTAGTTAACATGACTAAGTCATTTACAAACATAATGTGCTATTGTGACCTAAACCAACTACAACCTGCAAAATCAGCCAAAAGAATATATAGAAAGAGAAAGCAGATGATTAGAAACCACACCATGAAAAACCAAGATCAAGCAAAACAATCAATTACACCAGAATCATGGCCAGCCACATACCCCTATCATCTTATTACAGATATAGGGATAAGAGAACAGGAAAAAAAAAATCTCTAGAAACCCAAGAATGAAGGTTTGGTTCAAAAACTGTGCAGTTGCGTTAGCATGTGAACAAGCTCGTCACTAGAAGGCCTATCTGCAGGCATATCAGAGAGGCATGCAGCAGCAATCCTAACAGCCATTAACATCTCATCTTCCTCTCCTTCTTCACCTAACATGCTCTTATCAAGGGCATCCCTCGCCTCACCGGCTTGCTGCAAGTGTCTCAGCCAACATCCCAAACTTCCACCACTCGCTGCTTCTCCAAAAAATGGATCTGTAGGGTCCTTACCCGTTAACAAAACACCTAGTATCATGCCAAAACTGAAGATGTCACTTTTGTCAGTGTACCTGCTGAAATTGCAAAACAAACACCATTCAATCTGAATACTATGAAGTTTCACATGAAGTTCATAAACATTCAATGCATCAAGCATGCAACCACTTTTAGTGTTATTACTTATCACTATTGATATTGATGCATCCAGAGGCATATATACCAATGAAAAAAGCTATAAATACATAAAGTTAAAGTGGCACAAACCTCTGTCCAGTGATATTATAATAGCTATAACTTTTAGTTGGGTTCCTACTCACACCAATCTATGTTTCAGTAGTTTGCAGCATGTGAACTATATGTTCGTTTGGACCAGACAAAGTGCCTGAGGTCTAAAACTTCATATTAGGAAGTAATAATACTGATAGCTGGCTACAAAAACACTACTTTACATAGTTTTTATTAAATAATACCATTTTCAATCCGCAAATGAACACAATGAAAATAGAGAACAAGAGCCTTTGATCAGGGTGCTCCAAAGGGAATAACTACAACGAGGCTTGGAGCTTTTGAAAAGGAAACGAATCAAACAAATGGCTGATATCAACCACCTATGCACCCTTTTGCCGTAAGAAACGAAGAAAAGAAACAGACTGAATTCAAAACACCAGTGAGTGACAATGATTCAAACCGAGTGATTTGACTTACCTGCAATTGTGGAAACATTCAGGTGGAGTGTAGAGAGAAGTTCCTCTATCCAAGTTGGGTAAAAGTTTGGCCAAACCATAATCTGCTAATCTGGGTTCAAAATCACCATCCAGCATGACATTTGTTGGCTTCAAGTTGAAGTGCAATATCTGAGGCGCACAAGTGAAGTGAAGATACTGAAGACCCTTCACCACACCAACAGCAATCCTGAGCCTAACTTCCCAACCAAAGGCTAACTCATTCTCCCACACTCTGTTCATCACATCAGAAAGACTCCCAGTGGACACATAATCATAAACCAATGAGAAACCATCAGGCTCACGTACATAGGCTCTCAAACTCATCAAGTTCCTGTGTCTTAAGCTTGCAAGAAGCTCTAGCTCAGTTTGTATCTGCCTCTTCAATGATTTTTTCTTAGCCTCTGGAGAGTTGCTCCCAAAGGGTGTTAGCCTTTTCACTGCAATAGTGAGTCCATTGTCAAGCACGGTTTTGTAGTATTTCCCATTAGGACTCGAACCAAGCAAGTGGTTTTCCTTGGCCAAAGCTATTTGGAGTGTCTTGGGGGCAATTTTGGGGGAGAAAATAACAGGCCCCTTGAGGATTGGTGTGCGGTTTAGGTACTGCACCACACAACGTACCACAAGTGCAAAGAAAACAGAACAAACCAGTCCAGTTACTGCTCCTAAAACCAAGCTCAAAATTATCTTCTTGGGGTCATCCTTGTATCCTGATGATGATGGTGGTGATGGCCTAGAAGGCGAGGGAGGCTCTGAAGAAACATGTTTACTCAACCTTCCTTGACATTGCACAGTGTTGTGGTGCAAGCTGAACAAGAATAGAATAAAAAGTGGCTGGAGTGCCAACAATTCTCTGGCAAGAGAAGAAGCGATGTGCCTTTTCCTAAACATCAAAGAACCACAAACAAAGAAAGCAACAACCAGAAACCAATCCCGGAAGCTCCAAAATGAGGCATGAATCACTCACAAGCCCGAACCCACCATCACCTCAACACTTGGAAACAAGACCAAGAACAACTTTTTACACTTGATGCTCAAATGGGCTAAATAAAGTTCAAGCACGCGCACAAGAATAAGCATAAGCATAAGCATCCTCTTCAACCTTTTCAACCCAAAATCTTCACAAGAAAGCCATCACAGAAAAGCAAGCACAGATGTTGTCACCGAATAGTTTACGTTTTACCACCGAATCCCATCCTTTCTTTCACTCCTCTCACCACTCGTAAATTTTCTACCTTCACAGGAATTTGAACCTCCTAAAGTAAAAACAAAAACAAACCAAAACCCCACTATTCCTAGGTGCCAGCAGGGACTAACAAACCCAACCAAAAGCAAACTAGCCCCAGAAACAAGTTGCTATCTTTTTCCTTGGAAACCAAACAGAAAGTCAAAAAGTTGAACAGAAATTGAAGGGGCATGAGCATGTGGTAGTAACCAAAGTTGAACCACAACAACAATAATAACTGCAACTAGAACAGACACAACCAAATGCTCCTCAGAAACTGCAATGTCATTGGATTTAGGTGTTTAAACACAAACACAGTGACAGAATCACGCACACAGCATGTAGAGAGAGTGCTTCAGTGATTGTCTCTTGTTTCTCTCTCTACACTCTCTCTCTTTCTCTCTCTTTCTGAAGACAACAATGAGCCATACCTCTGCGACAAAAAACTGGTTCCCGCCTTTGTGAGGAGCCAGCACTCAGGACACAGTACCATGTGGGGCCCACGTTTGGTCCGAAAGCGAAACATTGAAATCCGTGAGAGGGGCAATGTACAGTTCTCGTGGACCGTCCGATCTCATCAGAATGCATATGGGCCGTTGAAATAAGGTGTCTGGGAATCTGTGATATGCTTGCTATGAGCGAGTGGTTAACAACTCTAGCTATGTGTTATGTTTGGTGTGTGTCATTAGTAAAGTTATCTCTTTTTTCGATCAAATAATTGCCTTTAATTACTTACGTTTCAATTACTATATTATTTATATTTATTATATACACATATTACATGCTTTTGCTTTTCCTTCTTTATACCTTATCTTTTCTTTCCTTTCTCTGTTATTGGTGGCAGCTGCTAGGATTAGGAATGACTTTAATAACATTTTTACTTCAAAGGTTATCTTTGGATTAAATTAACAAATAACTCTTGTATTTTAATGTAGAATTTTTTTTTATCGTGTGCAATGAAGTAAAAAAGAAAAGAAGAATTTTTTAGTTTAAGAGTAAAATAATATAGTACTCAAGTAATATAATAACGTAAAAGTATGTTTTATAAACAGTTTAGATTGTGAAATTCAGAAATTAGGTGGAGCTACCAGTTTCATGAAATTTTTGGTTGTTAACAAACTATTTACATTGTATGGTTTGACCCATTAGTCATAAATTCAAACATGAAAAAGGGGTCGGGTGCTTGAGAATAGAATAATGTGAAAATGAACTTCACCTTTTAATATTAATTTATTAATAGTTAATCAAACTTGCGTACCAAAATGTTCAGCTTAAAACACACGCTAAACAAATCAGTCATTTTCCCTTTGAAAGTATGCTCCACAATGTTCGGTTTTTAAAGTTCAGATAACATTTTAAAAAAAATGAGTTAAAATGAATAAAACTTGCTCCTCAAGTTAAAATAAATTTAAACAGTTCAGTTAGAAGAAAATTCTTACTTTAATTTATGGAAAATTTTATTTATTTGCCCCAATATGAAATGTGGAATAAATGAGAGAATTTCAGTGAATCAAGAAGATAAATTTATATAACTAGAAACAGAATTTATGTTCATATTGTTCAAAAAAGACTATTTTTAAACAATAAAGACCAAGTTCATGTCACTTTTGTACATTTGAAAGATTACAACGGATTTTTTTCCTGTAAAATGTGGTCTGGTCATAAGTCATAACCCAGTTGAGGAGGGTCCACTTCAGGTGTTTGTTAGACTGTCAGTAATATCAATAATTATGTTAAGGTCACCCGTGACAAAAGTTGAGCTTTTGTTTAGAGCTATGTTAAAACATAACAAGCGTGTTGTGTTGCCATAACCTACTAGATTCAGATTTGTTTTGTCCAACAAACATGTCTCCCAGTGAGAATTTTTCACTACAAGCTTACAAAATATCCAAACTTCGTTTTTCAAATGATGTACTGAAAACGGTAATTCTTCATTGCTGGGTACGAAGAATACAGTGTTTTTTCGACACAATTGTCCAATACTGAAAACTGGGGGTGAAATGGACCACTTCACTTTTTGATTAAATTGATCCCATGCAATCGAACATGTTGTCCCACTCCGTCTTTTCAAGATTGAAACTTTATTAAATTTACAATGATTTGAGTTTTTTTTTTTTAGGGTAGGGGGTCACTCTAATATAGCAGTTGATTGATGGTTTTCTTTATCTTTTTGCCTTTGACAATATATAGAGATTTTTAACTACATAAATACATCAGAATATTAGAGAGCTAGGGACATGACATTATGGGTACATGTCCCACCAAGTAATCCCAAAAATACCAAAAATGTGAATTACAGCCACAACACCTTCACAAAAACCAATGTACACAACATACACAAATCCCTAGCCTAGTGTGCATCGCAGCTTCACCTCAAAAGTAAACAAAATTACACAAACATCATATTACAAAGTGCTGGCTGGGTGCTACCAGTGCAGCATAACTCTTCAACTTAGGCCAATGTGGCCATTTTACATTACACATCTTAGCACTATTTTTGCACAAGATGACTAAGGGGCAGGCATTTCAACCTACCTCTCTCCTTAATCTTCCACACTAGGGACTTTTTACTTGAAAAAAAAAAACCCAGCTTTTCAATTTATGAAATACAAATTTACATAATCAAATCTTCCATATTTTATATATGTAATAAACTCCGAAATATTCGTCTATCACTCTCATCCATTTGAGTCATTTAATGGAGCATGGACTTCTCTTTCACCAGCATTTGACTCAGCAGCAAGTTCAATTGGGGTTCTTCCCTGCTCATCCACAGCTCGCGGATCCGCACCCCTGCATTTTTAAAGATTTCAATACCATCCATTGAGCCAAAACTATATTGAAAATAATTATGAATTGGCAAATAGCTTATTAGTACCTCCTGGATTACTCATTTAAATGATAATATCAGAGTTAAAGCTGAATACATAAATTATTGAAAGAACCGGATATATCATCATATATGTTGTTGCATCGGAATCACCTTGAAAGCATTAATCTTGCAAATGCAGATCTGCCTTTGAGAATACAGCGATGTAGTGGCGTTTGACCTCTTGAATCAGTTGCATTAACATTTGCACCATACTGTAGGAGGAGCTCCACCATGCCAATATCTGCAGTTTCACATGCAAGGTGAAGTAGGGTGCACCCATCTAGATTGTCCATGACAGGGCCTTCTTTACTTGAGGACCAGTCCAATGTGTTGCCGGCCAAAGTAGAGCTGTGATCATGGCTAGTCTGCTCTTGTAATAGCATTACTTTGGCAAGGGTTAGGGAACTGTTGCACATTTGCTCATAAGCAACATTAACATCAACGTCAGAATTAACAATGTATCGATATACAGCTTTTTTGTCATTAGCATGAACAGCCTCCCAGATTTGTTGTGCCACCGAGAGTCGGTTGTCCTTTGGCCTGCGAACAAAAAGCTTCTCTGCATACTGCCATGAAAACAGAAATGGTCCAGGGAGTCAGAAAAACCACAATCAGAAAATAGCATAAAAGGAAAAATATGATAAAAATAAATACATAAGTACGGTTCACATACTGAATAAGTACGGTTTGGCTTGAAGTCCAAAAACAAACAAAAAGTAATCATCAAGCAAAACTCATGTCAAATTCAGAGCACTTTTACCCTTTCCAATCATCTTAAAAGCTACCTTAATTTTTTAAGAAACTACTAGTCTCACTCAACTAACAAATTATTACTAAAAAATGAAAGTACTCAAGCGAGTCTTCTGACAAGAAACATTGATATCCAGTTAGATAAATGTGTTCGATCAACACATTATTATCATAAAGTGAGATTATTCTGATAAGTGGTATCTACACCAGCACGAATTCATTTTTAATGGAAACATCTCTTTCGAAGAACAGTTGTTTTCTATAGATTCCCATGCATGACATCACTGGCAACGGGAGAACAACGTCACATGATACAACTATAAGACATAGATATTTGGGATACATTATGGCAGATAAAAGTAATATTCTGTAGCTAATACCATAGCTCAGCATCCAAAGAAAACATTAAATTGTGTTTTTTCCACGAATCAATTACTCCCAAAGCTTAAGCTGATAGGTAAAAAAGAAAACACACAAATGTTTTCTAAAATACCCCTCATGCAAGAGGCATTTGGGATTGAAGTGTACATAATGCACATACTCACCTACCTTGTGCTAAACTTAACCTTTTTTATCAGAAGCAAGTAGCGTTAAGCATTGTACTATAGATCACTCCATCATAGGCTCCTATACCATGTCATGAATCAACTAACCTAAGAGCTTTAGCTATTACGTTAAAACACAACGTTAAAATCTCAATATTAAAATTACATTTTCATTACTTATACTTGCTTGCACTAACTTCTAATGCAACTAATAAATAGTATGTTTTCATAAATAATTCAAACTTATAAGCTGTCGGCTGAGTGACAATTAAGTCTCCAAGTTTCTGCCACTAGTTTTGTCTCAAGTGATATATCCAATTAGCATTTGAGTGCTGCTAAAAGAGCTTATATATCAAAGAAACACAGACCATTGAACATGCGATACCTAGGAGTTCTAGTTCCAAGTCCTACTTTCTTTTATCCTTCAGCTCAGCTTCCAAAGTGAAAATTAGAATCTGGTCTGTTTCAACAACTGACAACGCTTTAAATTAATCCAAAATCAACAAAACCTGTCTTCTTTTCTAATTTTCCCTAAAGCTCACCCTTTCACAGGTTTTTCACAGGTTTTTCTGAACAAAACCAGAACATCATTTACGGTCAGCAAGAGTTGAGTGTACAAACAGAGTACGGTCATACTGTTATAAATATTATAAAAGACATTTGGTTTCCTAATTTATTACCTATTATTGACAATTAGTATATTTAGCATAATTTGTGAAGAATGGATTCCATGATTCTAAAGATTGATTCCTATTGTTATAACCGTATAAATAGGAACCATGTATATTGAGATTATTATCACAAATACTGAGAATACTCCTCTTTTTTTAAGTCATACCTTTGCATGGATGAACTTTTCCTTCACTGATAGAGAATCAGATTGACAAGGTTTGGGAAAGAAGAACATCAGCGGCTTATCAGACTTGCTTAAGCTTCACAATAATAGAAGAGAATATCAGCAATAATTGGTAAAACAATAATAGTTGTAATAATAATGGCTTTAATACAAGGATATAATAATGGGGATTCTTTACCCTGTAGGGACAAGATCAACCTGAATGGCACTTCTTGATTGTAATAATTCCTCCCAGACGGAGTTGGCAAAAGTATTCCCAAGAGACTGAAATAAACTTATGACAGAAGGTTCCCACACTTTAACATCCAAAGTAAGAGATCTGACCTGTAATGAGACAAAATGGTTCTCGATGATTAATCTAAAAGCCTCATCACAAAAAAGAAAGTGCCAGCTAAAACCCGAGTATCTAAACCAGACACGATTATTGATTTTACATCAAAGAAGATTTTGTCCTAAAATTACAAGTATGCAAGAAAACATGATTAGTCAAGGAAAGACAATATTTACACATCCAATCAAGAGTACCTACATTTACCCCGTTCAAATGTTCATAGTTTTCACAAGAGATGCTTATCTTCTCCAATGTATATGGAGTCGCTGACCTTATGGAATGCGGTAAAAAAAAATCAATTATCTCTTATTATAAGGAGGCACCAAACATCTACAAATTGGTTTCAATTGCAATCCTCATTATAATATTAACTCTAAGCTACAATATAAAAAAAGCACTCACAAAGTGGGTTGCATTTTATAAATACATCTATTATAAGTACAATATAAAAGTTAGATTTCAGAGTTTTCTTTCATGAAAAAATTTATCATGAGAGCAGACACAAAGAATAGGTGAATCGAAAAAGAACAAGATACAAGTAAAATATATTATTTTACTGAGATAAAAATACTGAAAACTCTCCCTTCCTCTGTATATCCAACAAGGAGTTCTGTTTGCTGAAATTGGAATGCTGGGAATTATCAACTAGGCTAACAAAGGCTCTTCAACCATAGTTATTTTCTAAAGACAACCAATTGTTCCAAATTACACAATTTATATCGCCTCATATTTCTTTAATTACACCAGCTCATTGTCAAGCATCCTTACGAATTATACTGGAAAGTAAAATAATGGTTTGCAGATAAAACCTAAACAAGGATCAAAAGAGTGCAATTGTATGGTCTACCTTTGATATGTGCACACCAAGGTTGCGATGCACACCAGAACACTCAATGCAAACAAGAACACCAAGATTTAGTGATGCCCAATCAGGTTCAGGAGCACCACAATCAGCACATTTATCATTCCCACAAACTCTTCGCAGCACATCAATCGGCTTCTCACTTTTAGTGCAGGATCGCTGCTGTTGTAAACTTCTTGAGGGGCGCTCCAGATGTGCAGAAGCAAGACTTCTATCTGCTGCACATTCTTCAACAGCAGAGTGATCGAAATCTGAACTTTCAAAAGAACTACTCTCACTGGTAGACCTATGATGACCACTTCCCATTGGGCTTGCAGGCAACATCTGATAACAATCTTAACATTAATCAAATTGACTTATACTTCATTTCTACATGACCAACAAAAGTTCCTAGAAGTTACCCTTTCAGGGATCTGAGAACTCAGTAGTGAGGCAATAACACCAGTGATTTTTTCAATCCAATCCATCTGGTCCAGCGCACTCTCTGCCTGCACTGACAAGCATAATTAAGGAATGAAACTATAAAGCCTTAATCACCATCCTTGTATGAATTAAAAGAAATCCAAAAATAACATCAAATAACCTGCAAAGTGTAGTTCTTTGTCGGTGAAATGATCCGGAAGCAAAACCTCAAATCTGATTGGTCAGCATCTACTTTGATTGTTGACGTAAGCAGGTTCACAGTGTGGTGAGCAACAGATTTTTCATCATGTACCCCACCATGGTGATGAGAAGACAGCCATCGACTTAAAAGTCCAGAACCAAGCTCAGAACTATTCCTCTGGCCAGAATGTTGACTACTCGACCCCTATACATCATACATAGCAAAAATGAGGTGAAATTTTCATTCAGAAGAAACTTCGACTTCGATTAAATCCTTGAAAAACCAACTTATTTTTTGCATTACACTTCTTACAGATGATTTGCTGCACTGCTTACGATAGTAATACAGCATTCCCCGACTATCAAGAACAAAAAATCTCCTCTTCCAGTCACCCCTTAAGTTTGAGGAACGCTTTGAGAGATAACCTTGTCGAATTGTTTGAACCTAAAATGATGAAACGACAAGTACAAAAGTAAATCACTGGGAGAAAGTAATTGTTAACAACTTCAGTCAACAATTTTCAGGCCTAGATTCAACCTTTCCCTTTGCAGCAGATTGCATAACAGCCTCTATCATCTTATGTGAACTTCTACCAATGGCTTGTATACCATCTCCATTAGGGGACCCATTAGAACCATTTGATGACCACCTACTCTCCCGATCAATCTGTCGTTTGTATTCTTGCATTCTTTCATTCAGGGCTGCCTGCTCATAATTGGATCTTTCTCTTGATTGCTGAGCATAAGTCAAGACCTGCAAAACAGCTAGCCTGGAGTGAATCAATTTTATTTTTACTGACTCAACTGTTGGAAAATTAATCACCAACAAAATACCACTCAAAAAATGTTTTTACAATGACGTGTACCCCCTTAGACAAAAAAATAAGAGTGTAAAGACAACTAAACCTGGTTAATATATGGCTCCATTTGGTGCAACAACTCGTAACCCTACAAGTGAAAAATTGAACTTGAGCAAGCTCAAACAGATTGTAGAAAAAGAATAATTTAACAAATATATCTACCTGTTTGAAGTAACGAAGATGTGCATCCATGGTCCCACTGACTGCTTCCAAAAATTCAAATCTCTTCTTTGCTTCAACAGTTGACAAGGCCGTTACCTGGACAAAAGACTCATAATTTACTTGTGAAGACATGTCATGGAAAGAGTAATCATTTAAGTACTTCTGATCAAATAAATTCACTAACCAGATTAAATCGAGCTTGCTCAAATGTTGATCTTGCACTATGAAGCTCCTGAAACATCTCCAAACGTTTAAAGGTTTAAAGAATCACATACACGAGAAAGAATCTAAGCTGAACCAACAGGTAACAAACACAAAGGCCTACCTCTTCCAGAGCAGTAGCTACATCAGTTTTTGTGCCTTTTCTTAGTGACAGAAACCTCTCCCGAGTCTGCAAGAATAGAAAATTTGGCAATCGTTAGAGAGAATTTTACAGCTTCTGACACTGCTTGTTTCAAAACATGTTTCCAGTAAGTTCAATCAGTTCTGCTTTCTGAAAACAGACCAGAAGTTTTGGTTCATCTTAATAGTCAATTAAATTTGTTAAATTCATTATATCTCCACTGATTTCTTTCTACTTGAATGAATAATTATCATAGGCAGTCCGCTTAGCATCCATGTTTTTCAACTCAGGAGGAACACACCACATGGGAAAATAAGAAAAAAAAACTTAGATAATAAGAATGCACCTGGTCATATATAAGACTAGCCTTGTCAAAGCGTTTCCGTGCTTCCTGCATTAAGAGAGGATCCCTTAGAGCAGAAACTAAGTGCATAAATTGCTCACAGAAGTAAACATCAACTATCCTTGATATTAGGTGATATTATAATCAATATTAACAAAACAAAAAACCATATATATGTCATAAAGTTTAAAATACTTCATATACTCACTCACAAAAATCTCAAAACGGAAAATGAAGCCCAAATATTTAGCTCATTTAAAATAGAAATAATAGAATTGTGAAAAGAAAGACAAATTTAGCTCCTACATAGGATCCTGAAGTTTAGTTGAAAGAACCAAATACTTGACAAACTACTCTTTCCACAAGGGCATCAAAAGAATCCCTTCTCAAATCATCAATCCATGTATGCATGGATTAGCTCATTTTGAGGAAATAAGACAATTAATTCTTTCAATTTAACATTCCTAAAAATCTAAGTAACTAACCAAAGAAGCAAAAACCAATTACATGCCTATTACTTCACAGGTCTACGCACTATTACTAGACAAGTTTATCAGTTCTCACATCTGTTTCGTACACATCTAACTGAAAGGATAAACATAAATTTTTACAATATTTATTCTTTGTAAAAAAGAAGTACCTTGACCTCTTGCAAATCAATATTGACAAACTGAAGCAATCTGTCATTTAGCATATGCTCAACCTGACAGAAAGATCGCAATCTATGTTAGCAGTATAGCAGACAATGTGTCACCAAGAACTGATTGATAAGGACAAATATCAAGGATGAAACTCCCAAAAAGCTGACTATTAAAGGTCACAATGAGATTCGGCTTCTGAGTTTGTATGCATTATTGATATTTTTTTCGTTTTTCTCTTTCTCTTTGGAAAGGAATAGATTCATTAATATAAAAAAATGTAACACAGATTGAAGTAAGAGATCCTCTGTTTTACATTTTCTCCCTTTTAAAATGCATCATTAGGAGTCTTTAACAACAAGGAAAGTATTAAAAAACACTTAAAAGTTACAACACAATAGTTTACCTGTGATCGAAGGACTTCCTTGTATGTCCCAATTTCTCTTAGGGCTATGGTGAATTTGGTCATAACAGGGCCTGGAATGAAGGTGGAAACTCAATCAGAAAGTATTTCATAGCCAATAGACTTTTAGAGTTGAAGATAAAGTACAAACTTAAAAATCAAATTATGAAGTCAACTAATCCCAAGCAGCCAGTGGCCACTGCATTAAAGAGAAAAACTGAAAACAAATTATCTCACTAAGAACTGAAATTATTAGAATGAAATGTTAACATAGTCAAGCATTAAAAGTCATCCTTTATTGATAGCTCATCTGGGGTGCCAAAAATGGAAACAAAATCATCTAGGAGGAACAGAGAAACTCTCGTCAACCATCACAAGATTGATGTACAGAGGGGCATACCTCCAAAAGCCACACTGATTGGGTCATTATGTCCACCACCAAAAGTTTCTAGGGCACTGGCAAATGCAATGTCTCCATCGTAGGCCTCCCCAAGACCTTCACTGGAAAGTACAAAAGTGAAAGCAATTAAAGTCTAAAGAAAAGACAAACCTAACAACTTCAAAATCAATATTCAATATGTAACTATAAGCTATGAGATACTCCTAACAACTAATGAGAAAAAAAAAAAACTAAAGTTTTCCTTTGGATAAATTGACAGATATTGCAGGACAATTACTATGAGGAACATCCTCATAGAGGACATACTAGTGTAACAAACTATTAAGTAGAACTAACAGTTTCCTCTTTCTACCTAGTTAAAAAATATTAATTTTATTTTTAAAAGTGCATCGTATTCACTCCTTCAAAATGAAAATAAATGTTCTTGGAGATAAAAAAAATACAGAATATTGTTGAAAGGATAAGTTGAATGCCAATAAGCTCTAGCTTGGAAATAAAAATGTCACTTACTTTTACACTAGCCAATAGCCACTTTCAAGGAAGTTTCTGTATTTTATATTAAAGGTTTGGCACAAATAAGACGTTAAAATATTATGGTGCCATGCAGTTTATGCTGCTGATTGGATGAAAGGGAATGCTCCTACAAACAAAAATACTTCTGTCCTTAAACATGCTATCACATATTATTGTTTTCATGCTACTATGGTGTTCTACCATCTTGATTGCTTTTGTTGTGATTTACTCAGAGCCTTTGTTAAGGACATCTCACCCTCGTTATCAAATCTAAAATTTCTATCCAAAAGAAAATTTTGATGCTGATTTCATCTAGTCATGAAGAAAACAAACCACAAAAACCAAACAAGAAATTAACAGATGAAAGAGCTAAACTAATACAGATATAGAAAAAAAAGACATCAAGGTTAAAAAATAAAGGCATTAAAAAGCCTAAATAAACTGTAATTTGTACAGCAGACATGCTTCCACGAACATAAGAGATATTAAGTTAAGTGGGCAAAAAAATACATACGTGTATTTTCTACATCCTTTGTAAAATTTTAAACTTCTCTCTCTTAAAGATTCAGCACTTTCCTCCATGCATTGTATCTGTTCATCAAAGAATTCAAGGAGAAGCAATTTTAGGAACATCAAGTCAGTTAAGAGAGAACCTATCATTCTGTACTAATAAAACATATGAAACAAAGGGAAGAATTGAAAAGACCAGCATCATTGTCAGATGTGATACAATGAATATCTCCAACCCCATTAACAATAACCTCATTCAATAACCACTAAATTTAAAATTTTACAAAGCTTTCCAATAATTATATAGTTCAACCAACAAGAAATACACTATATTTCAGAATATTCAGAAGATGATCGAATGGTTTGTTAAGTAAAATATAATTACAACCAATAATTGAGAAGAACAGATTGCTTTTTAGGATAATACCACTATGATTTAACATATAAAAGGGACTTAATGGTTATGTTCGTGAAGTAACCAAAAAGAGCAATGCCTAAACACTCTATGAAAGTATTAACATAAGGATCAGTTTAGTCTGCTAGAAAGGGGGCTAATTTTTTTCACGGAGTAAAATCGTATGAGGTTGTGTGTGTCAGCCATATCAGTAGAAGACGGGGAAGCTTTCTTGGAGTGAGATTTTTCCCCCTTTAGGGACCAAGTCTTCTTACCCCAATTAGTAATGGAGTAACAAATGGGGAAAAGCACGAGGACTCTCTTGATATAGCTGTTGCTTTCTCCCACTCTCACTGCCCATCCAAGCTCTACCAAAACCCACCTTTGATGCCTGATCAAATGTGCAAGTGCAAAATATCCTTCCATCTCTGACTAACCTCAGAGGGCAACAAACCATAAACTAAAGACTCACTTCCAGATTGTGGAACTTCCCTAAATACGCGTGGCACTAGTACATACCGTAAATCTAAGAACGCAAACATCACGCCCAAAACCATTACTTAAAAACAGAGAATCCCTCGAAGGGAACCCACTTCGTTCCCTTTTGAGGGATTTCCCAGAATAAAACAAAGGAACTCTCAGGATTCAGAATATTCACATTCCATTTGACAAGACCAAAACATGCACAAAATCAACCCTCCACTCCCTAACACGTCACTCGATAAACCCCTAAAACCACCCGATCAAGCTCAAAGACAAACAAAACCCACTATACATTACACACAACATCCAAACTAACTTGTAACAAGGTTCTAGAAAAGAAAAGAAAAAAGGTTGTAGAAAAAAAAAACAAAAAAGAGGGAATGACCTGCTTGCGGAACATAGGAGAGTCATCGAGCTTGGCGAATTGCATTTTGATTGGAGCAAAGGATTCGCGCTTGCTGGTGGTTGAATAGACCTAAGAGTAAGTATTGTTTAGCATTATCGCGGCACGAATGGTCGATCTCGGAATCGAAGAGCCGAATACGAAGAGGACCATTTGCAGGAGCGTGGAGTTGAGTTGGATTTGGTGGCGAACTGAAAACCCTAGCCGAGAGACAACCTTGGAGTTCGAGGTAGCATATGATTTGATTTTGATGTGTGTTGGGTATTATGAGTTGTTCACTGTTGTGTTGTTGTGTTTGGTGTCACTGCTGCATCTTCTTTCTCTTCTGATCAAACAAGGGAAATGAAATGAAAGGAAGAGAAAGTAAAAGGTATATTGGGAATTGTTTAACAAAAATTTCACTAATCCAACCAAAATTCTGGAATCCCATGTGTGTAACAGACACTCACTTGGACTAAAGTCACACCCATTGAGTTCCTTTTCATGCACCTTTCCCTTTCTTGCCCCCCTCTTTTTCTTTTTTATCTTTCTCTTTTTTTAATCATATTATTATAATACCCTCATAATAATTACCATCACCTTCTTCATCTCACCCACCCTTTTCAAATTTTTATGTCAAAAATTTTTTCTTCAACTATTTAATAAAACTATACACTTAAATAAATTGTTTATTTTTGGTGAATACAAAAAACATTCCACCACTTTCTTATAACCTAACTATTGGATTTATATACATTTTTTCTTGCTATACGTGAAATGGTTCAACATTTTTTACTAGGGAGTTAAATCTGATAATTGAAACATAAGTTTGGTGTAAAGAAAAAACAAGGTTGTACGCTGTCGTACCATTGGAGAAGAGAACGGCGTTATTATTGTAATATAAACCTCTTCTTCCGTCACTCGCTCACACACACCTTACCAAAACCAGCATGGGAGAGTTTCTGCACGCGCTACAGCGGAGCGTGGCCTGAACTGAACAATTGTTTGTCTCTGTGAACTGTGAAGAAGGAATGGCTTGTGGGCCAAAACCTAGTTTCCCTCCATTTCATGGGCCGTAGTGGGCCCCACTCTCTCTCCTCCCAATACATCTTCCTCGCATGCTCATCAATAATAATCTATCTTCTTTTTCTTTTCTTTTTTTTTCTTTTTAATTTTCTTTTCTATTTTCTGTTATTTTCCTGCATAATTCCATTTTGTCTGTGCTAGAAAACTGACACCTGTCAAAAATAATCTTCTTTTCTGTTTTCAATTTTTTTTTTTTTTCCTCTTTTCTATAATTTGTTTTGCTTCTTCTTATTTTCTGTAGACAATACCACTGACACGTGTGGAATTGCATTGCGAACACGAATGCACTATTCTATGACTAATTTCAATTATTTTTATAAGATTACTTTTATAAGTTTTCATTTTCTATTACCAATTGTTTCATAGAATAGAATTTCCTCTTATTACAAAGATAAGATATTTATTTTAATAGACATCATTCTTACTTCGATTCCACGTCACATTATTTATTTTAATTGGTATACATTTATTTTTATTTTAATAAATTGGTTTATCGATAAACTAAATAGTCCAAAATTTTAACTATAAAACTATGCAGTCAGTTGCCTAAAATTATGTTATTTTCATAAAGATTAATTATGTTACTTGCATATGCTTAAAGTAATTGAGATCACCCTTCTTATGTCCTTTTATTACATTGTGTATGTATCAACCTGTTATAAAAATAAATATATTCATTAAAAAAATGTATAGTTCAATTTTTTTAAAAGCAATGCAATTTAATTTTAAAAAAAAATTAAATTGATCATCTAGATTACTTTCATTAAACATATTAGAACCTCTCTTAGTGTCATCTCATTTAATTACTTCATTACACATTAATAACATCTCCACATTTGTAGTTTAAAATGCAAAACGTGTAATTCTTTATATGTTGAATATGATTAAAGTAGGAGTAATGATATTTTAACAAATTTAAAAATGGATTTTCTTGTCGAAGCAGTTAGATTTCGATGTAATGAAAATGATAGGTGTAACAAATGTTATTTCATTAATTAGTTATTTGGAATAATATTACATTTTTTATATATGTGTAATTGTAATTGGCGTGTTGAGTTGTTGTCATTGTCTTGGGAGAACAAATGAATATTATTTATTAGTGGACAAAGTAGTAATATAATTCTTATTTTACCAGTGTAATACTTGCAGGAGCAAATTCCTGTTTTACAGAAAAAGGACAGTGTTTTAAAACTATATCCCAAGTAACCCCTTACTGAAAATGTAGTTTTTATTTGATGTAGAATTGTGGTCGGATAAAATGTAGTTTACGTGATTATTTTGTGTAGGTTTTCACTAAGTATAACATGTGACTATTGTGTATAAAATGTATATTAGGTCAAATGGAAGTAAGATTGGAACTTTAGTCTTAAAAGTTGTAAATTCATGTTTCGCGGTGCCATTGAATTTGATGAACTAAACACAAGCCGTGTAAGAAATTTAGTTTATTGACAATATTTATGACTGAGTTTATTGATTTTGAACTTATACACAAAATTAGGATTGGAATGTTGTTGAGATTTCAGAGTGGCGGTAGTAAGAGAGTGACATGGGAGGAGAAACAAACATGATTTTAAAAAACATTTTTATTTTTCAAGAGATTAAATTAGAATGATTAATTTGATTTTAAGACTAAGTTGAATCATTAATTTTAATGGGTTTATCTTCCTGGCAAAACCTAATATATGTTTGTTTTTATGTCACATCACAAATGGAATAAAAATTTTGTTCAAAATCAACTAAAATAACAATTTAAAAATGCGAGATATGAATACAGGACAGATTACACAACAGATTTGTTTATATTATGTTCTGATATGCTATAGGTAAATCTATTTTAATTAAAAGAGAAAAAAAAAACTCATCTCAACTAAGTTAAATGCATAAATCTAGATATAACATGTCACCCAACATCAATAGTAAAAAAAAAGCAATTAAACCTGAGGTTCTGTTCCACCCGTTCTTCTGGTGCTATTAACATGGACTAATTCCATAAACTAGACAAAAAAAGTAAAGATGGGTAGAAAGATGAATTATACCAGAGAAGAAAAATACTGCAAGAGCACGCAAATAGATACAACTGATTAAAAAAATGTAATAATATCATTTGTACACCAGCTATTATTGACCGGAAAATATTCATTATATAAACCTCACCGAAAGAAGAGAATAAATAGATGTAGTAACCTCCAAATTTGTGTATAAGATGCTGTAGGAACAGTAATAAACAACAAAAAAGTGACATTATGCAGTGACCGGGGATAAAAAAGAAAGGTAAGTAGTGTGTGACATTCATCTTCTACAAACTACACTGAGATAAATTATGGGAACCACTATTGACTCCAATTGTTCTGTACACTATTCTATTCTGACCCTCCTTGCTCTACAATTTATCAGCAATTCTCCCTAGAGCATCTGCCAGCTTATCAAGTACAGCAACTATGTTAGTTGCAGTGTCTTTCTGCTGCTGGCGATCCAATTGGAAATTGGTATTCTGAGTTTCAAGATGATCACGAAGCATTTTGCCATTCTTTTCTAAGACATCAATTAATTGACTTTGCAAACTTTCCTCCTCTGTGTCGGTTGAAAATCGCTTCCTCTTCCGTCCCCCTTGAGATGTAGAACCCATCTCTGGATTTGGGGTTGCCCGTTTCTCATTGGTAGTACCTGCAGAAAAATTAAGGAATGTCAAGACAATGAAGTTACAATAATGTTATCAGTTAAGTCCTGAATACTGTATTTGTCATAATAGAAGCTTTGGTCTTATTCCTATACCTATTTAAGGAAGCTACAGCCTAGCAGCTAAAGCTCAAAAGTTTAGGTGATACCATTATGAAAGCTTGTGCCTAAGACATAGCTTGGCATTTATTAAAAGAGAAGAACTTTCTTTTCAGACATGAATTGCGGAACATAGTTGTTCATTGTTCATTTATTAGGGTAGGGTTAGAATGTGGAATGTTAAAAGAAAAGTGACAATGAGACCTAAAGTGCAATTCAATGACTTCTCAGAAGTGCTAAAGTTAAGCATGAGTAAGCACCATTACCCTGTCAAATATACGACTAAACATCATCCCATTCAAATGTATTTAATCCTAATCAAATTCACTCTGATATATGTTTTATACCTAGCATCCAATATATTATTAAGTAACCAATGATACATTGAATGCTCCAATCCTATCCATTCTTAATCCCAAAAGTAAAAAGGTGGGCTAACTGCAAGCCTATTACCATTTTCATCTTCAGATAAACCTTCAGATAAACCATCATTCTGTTTGTACTAAAGTAGACAAATTTGATATGCAGGAATCGGATTTGTTGGATTCCAGTAGAAGCAACATGGTACAACAAGATGGATAGATAACAAATGAATGAAAAAAAAGTGACCTGCCATTATTGAAATTCTAAATGCAATAGCAAAAATTTATGATAAAAAATGGATAACTAATTAATTAGAATGCAGCAGCAGCAACAGAAAGAATGGGAAACAAACACATCGGACAAGGTAGCAAGCTGTCACTAATGAGTTTTTAGCTTGCTTTGTATAAGCACTGAATTCATGATATTTTGAAGACATGGAAAGGACACCGAAGTAGCTTCCACGTTTTTGTTTGGCTATCCTGTCATTGACATTGGATGCCCTTTAACAAACATAGGCACTAGGTTTAGGGCCTACAACATCATGTTGGTCACATCAGCAGACCATGGGCCTAAACTTTTATGCCAAAATATCAAGGCTGTCTACAGAACACAACAAGAATCCATTTCGGAAAAAATACAAGGTTTCAACTTTCAATGAGAATTGTGTCACTGCTAATACCACTGTTAATCCTATTATTCCAATCTTAAAACAATAATCATGATTTTTAACCAATCGTTAAATATTCAAATGCATTAAGAATAAAAGAGTAAAAGACTCTGTTACCTTCAGCATTGCCTTCTCCTTCACATAGTTGAAGGAGTGGTTGAAACTGCTTCTCTGCAAATCAGAAGGAAGAGAAAAATCAAGGAAATATATATAATTGAAAAATGCCACATGGGAATCCCAGTGCCCTTGACTCCAAAGTTCCAACTTCACAACATCATTGCTAGAATGGAAAAAAAAAAATACCCAAAAGAAAAAGCCCACTAAAAAACTAGTCTTTCATAACAAAAGAAAAGTGTTGCCAAAAGCCATGAAAGCCAGTAGCATGTCTAGACACTTTCCAACTTCACAAAAGACAACCCAACAACATTAGCATATACCAATAAATGCTAGACATTACCAACAACAATGATATCAACCAAAACTTTTTTCACTGAGTTGCATCTGTCGCATAAATTACATATTAGTGGATATATTTAACTTTGAACTCACTGTGTGTGAGTGTTTGAAGAAATGTGGGGTTTAACCTAAGCCCCTTTTTTCCAATCCAACAACACACTTGCTTCTCTATTTTCAGCTCCGGTACAAGTGAAAAACAGTCAGTGTCTTGCAAAAACCAAACACACACTACATGAGTATTTCAAAACACACACGGTATATATGAGTAACTCAAAATTGATTTCGCAAGATTAATTGTCGTTTGGATCGGCCATAGAGAAAACAATATTCAAGAAAAAATTGACACAAAATAAATCACCAAAAAAACAACTATTTTTTGCTGGAGAAAATCACTAGTAATCAACCACACAATAAGCTAAAATTGATTTTAAACTAAACTGAATTACTTTGTTTTTATTCTAGATCTAGATGATAAAAAACTTAGTATGGAGTTTGTATGAACCAGCCAAAAAGTTATTTCAACTTTAATCAACTGTAGATTCATATTCAATTTCTTAACACGGAACCATATACATGAATATTTACCTAAAACCATCTTAGTTGTATTTCAACGTTTATAAATGATAAATCCAAATACCAAATAAATCCTTCATTTTTAGTACTTTCAGTGACGTTTCAACTGCATCATCGAAATGTGAGACATCGGTTTTACAAATACGCACTTACTCACTGAGTATGTTTGGAAATCCATTAGAACAGCCATTGTTCGTAGATATGGTACTATCCAATGCATAAACAGAGGAGCATTGTGAGTGTTGGATTGAATGAAACTGAAATTCAAAATACACACTTACTCATCAATGGATTTTCTCCACACATATCCATATCATAAGACAATTTTTTTCCATCAATTTTACCATAACTTTTCTGTAATGCAATCATTCTCAACAAATGAACAATACCAAAAGTGGAGGAAAAGCAAAAAAAAAAAAAACCCTTACAAAAACAAAACATAAAAACAAAAAAACACAAAAAGGACGTAGATAAAAAAAAATCCAAAAAACGAACAAGAAAAAAAAAACAGTCCACAAACAACCAT
>Ga0099822_1001156_pt1 | contig 29562 bp, 12 predicted proteins | sample CowpeawhiteBW_FD_76839 | JGI IMG/M metagenome (GOLD analysis project Ga0099822, IMG submission 76839) | Root nodule microbial communities of legume samples collected from California USA - Cow pea white BW | ecosystem: Host-associated > Plants > Roots > Nodule | place: USA: California | collected... | reverse complement strand
TATTATATATAAATATATAAAAATTAAAATAGAGTTATTTTAATTATATTTTTATATTTATATAAATAAATATTTAGAATATATATATATATATATATATATATATATATATATAAATTAAAAACAAAAATTTGGGTTACTGACTTTTAGAAACCGGTATTATTGATTTTAAAAACCGGATATGTAAATATAATTTTAAAATATATAAATATATATTAAAAAATTAAAAACAAAAATTGGGGTTACCGACTTTTAGAAATCGGTGTTATCGGTTTTCAGAAACTGGATATATAAATATAATTTTAAAATATATAAATATATATATAAAAAAAAATTAAAAAAAAATTGGGGTTACCGGCTTTCAAAAACCGGTGTTACCGACTTTCAGAAATCGGGATACCAGATTTCATTCTTGGGGTGCGGGATGCAAAGATATTTAATTTATAATTTATTTTTATTTTTTTAAGGATATAATGGTCTTCACAGTCAAATTTGGAGGTACAAGAAGAAAAATTGGAAGTGCATGAAGAAAAACCTAAGTCATTTCGTTTCTTTGCATATTAATGTTTTCCTATGTGCACCTTTTACGTTGGGCTTAAACTCTAAAGTGGCCTACATTTATAATTAATGCTTATTTATTATTTGGAAGGACAAAGAACATAAACAGGACAGACGAGACCAAAAAAAAAAAAAAAAGAAAATTAAAAGAAGAAATTTTTTAATTTAAAATGTGAAAAATTGTATATTTATTTTATTATTACTAGTAATAGTAGAGATTGGTTCTGCAAAATACGTAGATTTGAAGTTCAAAATTTGCTTTGCAAGGAAAAAGTTTGCTCAAAGTAATGAAAAAGTTCCACACAAAGCTAAAAACTCAATTTAGGTGCAATCAAACAGGACCATAATGAGAATTTCAATTTCCAAAAGTACCTTACATTTCAAGAAAGCATACTAAAAAAAATAAATAATCTAAAGGCACATTGATATGAGATTTTTTAAAGTTTTTTTTTGGGAAATGTGCGGCTTATAGATTTTTTTTTTACAATATCTATGTTTTACTTAAGAAATTTTACTGAAAAAAATGTTTCCATACAAGAGGTGTAAATACAACTTTTTCAAGCTGGGAATTTATTTATTGAACTAAATGAAACAAAATATAGTGATACGAGAATGATGGCATTTTGACATAAAATAAATTCATCAAAGGTTTGTTGAGGATAGAAAGTCTTTCCTATTTTGGGCTAAAGTACTTTTCCCTCCATCATGAAAACATTATTAATTATTTGAAATTAACGCAATTTTTATTTTGTCCGTTTTTAATTCCAAATCAGCACAATCTGTAAAGCTAAAAAAGAAACACAAGTTGTGGCGGAACATCATAAAGGGACAAGCATAGTCTCTTAAGGTTGCGCAATTCAGAAGCAAATACCAAGAAATCACACTAACACTTTAGCACATGATAATATATTATTTTCTCAACCCAAAATTGATCATACGAAAAATTTAATTTTGTGATGACCCTTGGAAATGTGTAAAAGGTGAAGTAGGAGAATAAAGGAGGTGCTAATCTGACTCAAGGCCAACAAAAAATGAATGAAAAGAATCACATTTATCATAATATAAAATGATACAAAACATTGGACCACCACACCAACTTGTTCAAATTAAGCAATTAACCAAACACCACTTTTTTTTTTCTCTCCTTTTGACTAGTAGGTAATAGCATACACACCCGTGATGAATCCCTTCCTTAACCCTATCCTTTCACTTTCACTCATTTGCGTGATCTATGTAACTTCCTATGAAAAAACAATGAATTTCCGAAGATATGTTATGTTTTATATTTATGTTTGACAGGAGAACACGCTCATGCAACGCGTGAGGGTATCTGGGTACTTGTCTCTAGTCAACAACAGTGAAGTTGCAGTATGAATAAGGAATAGAAAATCAAGAGAACAGACCAATGATAAGGTTAAGGTTTCTTAACATGCGCACACTCTCTTCCGTAACGAACCCAAACGGTATTTAAACTGCGCACACAGGCATTCTTCACGTTTTACCATTCTCTCTCCATTTTTTTTTTGATTTGCCTTTTTCTGACTCTTGGCTCCTAAATTGGGACGAAAAGTCGAAGCTTCGAAGAAACCGAACCATCCATAGCTGACTCCGCAATCTTTCGTCGATTTCACACTTTATTTCTCTGAATTCTCCGCTATGCGATTTGGGGAGGAGGTTTTGCGTGTGGTTGAGCGTGGCTTTTTTCGCAGTTTGAGGAACCGGGATTAGGGTTTTTGCGGCGGTGTCATGGCGGATGATGTTGTGGACTTTTCGAAACTGTTCGATGGTGATGATGACGACGGTGACATGTTTTATATAGATATGAACACCGTTCAGAAGGTTCTTGATGAAGACGATAATTGTGATTTTCTGGAGGTAGGGTTTTTTTTCCTCTTGCGGAACAGAGAATGCTGTGCTGTGTGTGCGTGACTGTGTGAGTGAGGTTACTGTGAAAACCGAATTAGTTATTGAATCATGACAAACGAAGTATCCTGTGATAGAAGAGTTGAAGCTTCTGTGCAGTGACAAAGTCATTTCTGTCATTCGATCTCAGAAGATTTATTTATTTTACTTTGTTGAATTGATGATGTAATCTGCTCAGAACTGGAAGGCTTGTTGTTTAAATTTGTTTAACCAGTAATAATTAATTTTCTTTAGGTAACTATTGTTTAATTTGACACTGTATTTGATTATTTATTCTCTAGTTCATCGAAAGTAAGAAGTTTATGGCATGGTTATTAACATGACAAATTTGTGCTCGAAAAACATGGGATTTGTGTGCCTAGGAATGATTTTTGTAAAAGAAAAAAACGGAAGGTCAATTCATGCAAGGAGTGTGGTAAGTAGCTTTGAAGTGATTCTTAGAAAAAAATTTCTAGCACACGTTATTATTTATTTAGTTTTTGAAGTTCATTTCTTCTGTATCTTGAATTCATATTCACTTGACAATGGGAAATGCCAGTGACGTGTCATCTGTGCCTGCGTCACTTAGTTCCACTTAAAGTGTGAAGGTCTGCCCTCCAATCCTCCGAAAAACCCTTTCTTACATTTTAAAAATGATAACTAACCAATGGAATTATCGTTGCTAGTGAAAAATGTGTCATTTTGTCTTGGACTTGGGGGTCATGCATATGTTATGCTGTTAAGTTCGACATTTTGGATACTAAGGCATATTTCTTCTGTATTGTTCTGTTAATAAGATAAAGAGTTGTAAATTATTTTAAGGCTTTCATTTTTTAAATTTCTTACTAAAACAATGAAGGGTATTTAGTTTTGTTACTGTGTTGCTATGCTGTTTTTCTGATAGTGTGATTCATATAACTGACTTCACTTAGTGGGATAAGGCTTTGTTGTTGTTGTTTTCATATTGAGGAGTGGGGTTGTGTTTTAGTTCTAATGAAGATAAAGATAGAAGTTTGGCGTTCTGCTTGGAATTTGATGAAGCTGTGTTGTCTGTCACTATATATATACACAAAAGTAACTGGGCATATTTTGCATTTCAAGCTTTTTACTTGAAAACAAAATTGAAACAGTCATCTAATTTTTTCAGTTGCCTCCTTGCCTTTGCATGTTTGATATTATCCTTATACCTTTTTATGTTAATGTCCTACCAGAATTTTCCCGATGATTCTTCTTCAAAAAATGCTTCACCCAGTGAATCTGGAACTCATGACTCATTTCAGATACAAAATGGTATGTAGATATCTATGTTTTTTCGTGTTATATGACTTATTTATTTTGGTTGCAATTGGCTGTCAATGAGGAGAACTGGACATTATGGTTCTTGAGTTAATTATGAATCATGGATGTAAAATCAAATTCCTGATATTATGTCTTGCTTTGGATTCATTCCTTTTCATTTTCATTAGGGTCTCAAGTGTTGGAAGAACAACAATTTTCTAGGTTGGGCTTTGCAGATTCAGTCACGAGTTGTTCTCCGTTCTGCTCAGATGCCTCAGATTCTGGTGTCAGAGGTTCAGTTGGTGTATCTGATTCTGTAGCAAATTCTTGGCTTGATATTGAACTTGAAAACGAGGGACCTCAATCTCAGGCTTGCTCCTCTCCAAATGCATTTCCTGGTAATCTCAGTAACTCCCTCTCCCCAGGTGAAAGTGATGAAGTTTTCTGCATCGAGAGGAACAGAGTCTCTAAACACGAGGTACCTGCTTGCAGTGTGGAATCAAGTTTCCCTGAGGCACAGTCAAGAAATATATCAATTTATGGAGATAATTTGAATCCAAGTCAGTGGAAAGGTGAAAATGAGATCCAATTCAAGCATTTCCGAGAGGATGTTGAATTTGAAAGTATGTGAAATCTTCACTTGGATACGGTTGTGAAGAATCTCAAAATTTTACTTTAGACCATTGTATATTTGAAAATTGGGCAACAATCTGATTCTATTTTTTACTTGTAGATACTTCAATCAGTTCTATCGTTGACAATGATGATATAAATATCGAAGGTTATGTTGAAGACACCACTGGAGGAGTTTCTGGGCAACAGGAAAATGATTCGTGTACATCTTTTGAAGCATTTATGGATGCTGATAGATTTTTACATGTTGCAACTTCACCTGATTCTACTATTGGTCAAGGTTCCCATGGTTCCAGTGATTTCATTGACTACCATGGATCTTCAACTTATTACGAGGGAATGCATAGTGGACCCTTTGTTGCTGACTCTTCTCTTGGTAGTTTGCCAAATGGTTTTTGCTCTCAATTGCCAAATGACGAAATGATGAATAACATGAAGGCCAAAAGTGTGGAGTTAAATGCTGATATTACATGTATGAACAGTGGCATGCCCTCAAACACTACTGGGTGGACGTCTTTTCAAGATTTGACTGATAATGTTTATCCATCTTTTCATTCTAGGAAAGTTAATTTTGATGACCTGCCATCACTGTCTCTTTCAGCTTGTGATTCATACGTACCATATGGAGACCATTACCAGGATGCTAAGTTCAATGTAGATCAATCCGTGAGACAAACACCTGGTATTTTTTCTTCTGTAGGGTCTCAGGCTTACCAATTTTATGAGAATGAGGATAATTATGCAGTTATATCTGGGATATCCAATCAATATCAAGATAGCAATGGTAGAATTGCTAGTTTTCAAGAAAATGTGGACAATTTGAATTTACAAGCTGCAAATATATCTTGGCCCCATGCCCAGGCACTAATTACCAGTGAGAAACAGTTTGGTTGTGTTAAGAGAGAAGGAGGGGTTCGCCATAAACTTGCTGACTCTCATCTTTCAAAAGGAAAAATTCAGAATTTCATTGTCGAGGAAGACCCTGATGTTTGCATTATTGAAGACATCAGTCATCCTGCTCCGACAAGTCGATCTACAATCATTGGGAATTCCTCTAACATTTCTCAATCTGCTAGATATGCTGATTCTCAGTCTTACATGGTTGGAAGTACTAGGCTGAAGGCATGTGATGAGCGTAATATATTAAGGGTTGCATTGCAGGTTGACTTCTTTATTTTATGGTTTTTATCCTTTGTATCTGTTGGCAGATATGAAAATATTCTTCTGCCACTGCACTTAACTCTTCAGTGGTTTATTGTAGGATCTATCTCAGCCAAAGTCAGAAGTTAGTCTACCAGAAGGGTTGTTGGCAGTTCCTCTTTTAAGGCATCAGGTTACTTTTCTTTTCCAATATTTTAGAAATAGATAACTTCTATGACTTATTCAGTGAATGAATGAATGAATCATATCAGTAGTTATCGTATGTCACGCACTCACACTTGAACACCTTCTCATTGTCTTTAAAGATGTGAAATGTCAAAGGCACCATTATCCTAAAGTTCACTGTCATGTATTTTGGTTCATTTCCTTGACAAATTGTTCTAATAATTATTTCCTCTGACAATAAAAAGAATTCAACTTTCCTCAGGGATAAGATTGTTGAGACTAGAAATCATAGATTCATGTGACAAACAACGTAGTGATGCCTTGTCACTCATTTTTACTAGAAAAAGTGTGTATTCTTTGAAAATTATGTCTTGTTGGATCATACAGGACAAGAACTCCTGTTCACTCTTCATGTGTCTAATTCTGATTGCCAACTCGATCCTTTGTAAACTCAATCCTATTTTTCCTGAGATGTTCTGATAACTTGCTTTGTATATATAATTGGGACATTGAAGATTCCAACTAATTGTGGTTGTCCTGGTTAGAGAATTGCTTTATCATGGATGGTTCAAAAGGAAGCATCAAGTTTATATTGCTCAGGAGGAATTCTTGCAGATGATCAGGTTAGTTGTCTGCATTATTAATATGAGATTATAAGTAATTGATTAGATGTGATTTTCTTAGCCTTAGTGAGTTAAAGTCTTTTTTCTTGTAGGGACTTGGAAAAACAGTATCAACTATAGCATTAATATTAAAGGAAAGACCTCCATTACTTAATGGGGGCACCAATGCCCACAAAAGTGAATTGGATTCTCTGAATCTGGATGTGGATGATGATGTGCTTCCTCAGAACGGTAGAGTAAAGGAAGAATCCAATATTTGTGAGGATAAGTCGAATAGAAATCCAATGAAGAGTATGAATTTGCTAAACCAAGCAAAGGGAAGGCCATCTGCCGGGACCCTTATTGTTTGTCCCACTAGTGTCCTACGTCAATGGGCAGAGGAGTTGCGTAGCAAAGTAACTAGCCAAACAAATCTCTCTGTGCTAGTATACCATGGAAGCAATCGGACAAAAGATCCTTATGAGGTTGCAAAGTATGATGTTGTTCTAACAACTTATTCCATTGTCAGCATGGAGGTTCCTAAGCAGCCTTCAGCTGACAAAGATGATGAGGAAAAAGGAAATGTTGAAGATCATGCTGTACCGAGTAGGAAAAGAAAAAGTCCCTCTAATTCTAGTAAAAATGGCAAGAAGAGATCAGATGGAACAGTTCTTGAAACTAATGCTCGCCCGCTTGCAAAGGTGGCATGGTTTAGGGTTGTCTTGGATGAGGCACAAAGTATAAAGAATCACAAAACTCAAGTTGCAAGGGCCTGTTGGGGTCTTCGTGCAAAGCGAAGATGGTGTTTGTCGGGGACTCCTATCCAGAATGCAATTGATGATCTCTACAGTTACTTCAGATTTCTACGATATGACCCTTATGATGTCTATATATCATTTTGTTCTAAAATTAAGAATCCAATAAGCAGAAATCCAGCAAACGGATATAGAAAGCTACAAGCTGTCTTGAAGACTATAATGTTACGCCGAACCAAAGGTGAGATTTGATTAATTTGAATGCATGAAGTTTGCGTCAACAAAAGAGTAGGCTATAATTATTAGTTATTTCCTAGTTTGCCATCTTATTCAACCATAACAATTAATAAAGTTGATTATCAGATTTTGTGTATACAGTTTTTTTCGAAATTATATATCCATTTCCTTTTTCTCAAGATATAAAATTATCATTTCAATTTTGTATGCTTTATTACATGGATATAATTTTAGGCATTGGATAGAATTAGATAATTTTTCATTTTATAGTTTCCCTTTCCTGTCTTGTTAGTAGCCAGTGCATTGTTCGTGAGCTCATTCCTCTAAGCAATCAGTAGTTGTTCTGATTTCAAATTTGCCAGCGTAACCATGCGGTACTATTTTTCTTCAGGTACACTTCTTGACGGGGAACCTATTATTTCCTTGCCACCTAAATATATAGAGCTGAAAAAGGTTGATTTTTCAACTGAGGAACGTGATTTCTATTACAAACTAGAGGCTGATTCACGTGCACAGTTCCAGGTATGGTCTTTCCTTTAGATGGTAATCTTTATGTGACTTGCAATATTTTGTTTAGTTGAGCCTTTTTTCCAACCCAAATCTTGGTAAGCCATATTTGAAATCCACTATTTACATGTGTGTGATGTGATGTCATGTCAGGAATATGCTGATGCTGGAACTGTCAAGCAAAATTATGTCAACATTTTGCTGATGCTCCTGCGCCTTAGACAAGCTTGTGATCACCCTTTGCTTGTCAAGCGATACAATTCAAACTCTCTATGGAGATATTCGGTTGAGATGGCAAAGACACTTCCTCAGGAAAAACAAATCTCTCTTCTGCAATGTTTAGAGGCTTCTTTGGCCCTCTGTAGCATTTGTAATGTATGTATTGACCATCCTTTGGTATTTAAAAATTTGGATTTGTCTGACTGCACATCTGTGTGTACTGGTTATTTGTTTGCTTGAATCTAAACTGGTTAGCTGTAGTTGTATATTAGTTGTTAGGGTCGTAGACTTATAGATTGTGCTTGGAAGGGGTTAGAGCAGCTTTAAAAGTAAACTCGAGTGAAGTAAAAGTGAATGGAGTGGAAAAGGTTTTGTTTAATCGTATAACTAATTTCCTTGCAGAAAGAGGGGAAGGGTGATTGGGAATTATTTTTATCATCCTTGCTCTTGACTTGAGGTTAAAGGACTTGTATTATTGTTGCATGCGTGTATCATCCACATTAAGTATATTTTTTGCCACAGTATATGTCCTCCCCAACTCCTCGGACGTGTCTTTCCTAATACTTGTTTTCTGGACAGGATCCTCCGGAAGATGCGTTTGTTTCAGTTTGTGGCCATGTTTTCTGTAACCAATGCATATGTGAACATCTTACTGGTGATGACAACCAGTGCCCTGCTGCAAATTGCAAAATTCGACTGAGCACATCTAGGGTATTCTCAAAAGCCACTCTGAACAGTTGTCTTTCTGACCAGGGTTGTGATAATTCACCTGGTTGCCCTGCTTCTGAAGTGGAAGAATTTGAGCCTTGGTCTCAAAGTCAGCCATATGAATCTTCAAAAATAAAGGCTGCACTTGAGGTTTTGAAATCACTGCGTAAGCCACAGTCCTATACATCAAAAAGCACTTCTGGGAATAGCACTTTGAGTGAAGATAATGATTGCCCTGGGAACCCCTCGGATGCTGACAATGGGAAATCCTCATTAAATTCTCATGAGTGTCAAAATTTGTCTGATGAGAATAGATACCATAGTGATTCAGTTACTGTCGTAGGGGAGAAAGCTATAGTGTTTTCTCAGTGGACGAGGATGCTAGATTTGCTTGAAGCGTGTCTCAAGAAATCTTCGATTAATTATAGAAGGCTTGATGGAACAATGTCAGTTGTTTCAAGAGATAAAGCTGTTAAAGATTTTAACACTCTTCCCGAGGTTAGTCAAGTTGCAGATCCGTTAAAGTCATGATTGAATTTCTTGTTCCCACGCCATAATATGGCAGCCAGATATATTGAATGATAAGGTTTGACGTGTTGCGTTGTAGGTATCAGTTATAATTATGTCTTTGAAGGCTGCCAGTCTTGGTCTAAACATGGTGGTAGCTTGCCATGTTCTTATGCTAGATTTATGGTGGAATCCTACAACTGAAGACCAAGCAATAGATAGAGCACATCGAATTGGGCAAACTCGTCCTGTGACTGTCTTGAGATTAACTGTGAAAGATACAGTTGAAGATCGAATTTTAGCTCTGCAGGTAATTTTTTGTGCCATAGTACGTTGCTTTTAGTAATTCTGCGTTGTGTTCTATGATCTGGTTTATACTGTTCTAGTTAGCACCTAAGTGAAATTGTGTTTATAAGGTTAGTTTTTTAAGCTAGAATGATTTGTTGTGGGGGGAAGTTAGTGTTTTAAATGATGTTCCTGGCAGGAGATCAGAATGCTTCTGAACAGTCAGTCAATGACGCCTACCCTTTTTTTTTTTTGGTTTTTTGGGTTGAAATGCTTAAAATATATCATGTGTGTGAATAATAATTATTTGAGCTGAATAATGTGTTGTCTTTTGCCTAACTACGATTCTTAGTTGAAGCCAGTCTATCTTGGCATATCTTTGAGTCATGTGACATGCCGTCTGACAACTGTTTTTGTTTATGTGTCCTGATTTACTAGGCATAAAATGCTTATTCATTGCACAACAATTAGATTACAGTGTTATGAAGAAAGTGTAAAATGTAGTGATTGCTCATACGAAAAATGTCTGACATGTTGTTGCAGCAAAAGAAGAGAACGATGGTTGCATCTGCCTTTGGGGAGGATGGAAGTGGTGATCGTCAGAGTCGACTCACTGTGGATGATTTAAAATATTTGTTCATGATGTGATTAGACGTACATATTTACAGATATAGTCAACATTTTTTGGATTAGTGATTTTTTACCTGGGGTGGGGTGGGTGGATGGTATCATCTTCGGTTTCTTTCTGCTGACTGCTGAAGAAACCAGAAACAACACATTTTCTAACAAAGGATTGGATTGAAGTAGTAACGAGGTCGGTATTAACGCATGACTTGAAGATTATATGAAATGTTTATGTTTAGAATGAGATATTTCATTCTTTGAACTGGAAATTTTAGTTAAATCTCGCATCTTCGTAGGATGTAGAGAGCAGAAGCATATATATATAGCAACATAGAAAGATTTCATGGATTGTTTCTTTTCCTTGTAAATTATATAGAAATTTTCACTCCAGTTTGTGAGTCCAATGTCTAAGGTTATACTCGATACTAAGTGTAATTTTAAATTCAAGAGTAGTATTAAAACACCGTCTTTATTGATTAGAAATTATTATAATCTACACAATTAAAACATAGTGATTAAAATAAGTTGTGGTGTTTATAAATATTTTTGTTTCTATTAATTTTGAGTCGATAACAGAGAATCCATTCAAAACTGTGTTGGAATGTGCATTCGTAACAATAGAAGAAAAAACTCTATGGGCACATGTATTTAAATTTAATCCATAATACATGTCTTGCTCCATGTACACTTTACGATTACCTGGAACTGGAAATTTACTGAATAATCTGAGTGGTTTTTGTAAAGCTATGTTTTGTCAAATGATCATGTTGATCTAATTTTTCTGGTTAGTGGAGTTTCGTATAATTAATTTGACATCATAAATGTTAAAGAATAAACAAAACTAGTGCAGATTTGAAAATCTGTTGATATAAACAAAAACGAAAAAGTAAAACAAAATTAGTTACCATTTTTGGTTTTCTTCACATATAAAACTAGCATCCTTCCGTTTTGGTGAATTTGTAGAGTAGTTTTTGAAGAAGAACGGTTATGTTTTTAAAAGTTCTCCCTTAGTTAGTTCTAAGAACTCTCTAATCCTAAACAAACCAAATTAACCAAACAATACTAAAAGTCTGAGTTTCTTTGGCTGCCATCTTGCAGAGCTGCAACATGCTGCAATCAAAAGGGTCGACTCGAGGATTAAATAAAGGTACATGTATTTATCATAAATAATATGATGTATATGCATAAGCAACATTAATCTATAAAAAGTAATTGAATAAATGGATTATTTTACTACAACTATGCTTCCCATTTTGTGATTTGTTTCTTCGTGAAAAGTTATATTAATAATTGAAAAATCCTTAATTAAAAATTACATTTATATGAACACATAATAAATTATAATTGTAAATTGTATGATATAAATAAGAAAACCCCAATTTAAGTATCTATAAAAGTATTAACCTAAATTGGTTACTTTAATAAATTGTTTTACATCCTAAAATTCTCAAATTATTACCATTTAAATAAAAAATCATAATAAAATACCGAAAGTCAAAGTTTGCTTCATATACATGTGTCACATGGCATTACCTTTAAATGTTTAAATTTTTTTTTTTGTTTTCAGAAAACTACTGGTAAGGTTAGCTATGTATCAGAGCCACTAATAACAAAAACCAGACTTTTGTTTATGATTTGCCCATACAGAAACTTTTAAACATTTGGTGAAGGGAACAAATTTCTTGCATTCACATTCATAAATTAGAATTGATGGATGAAATGGAGAGTACAGTTCACATTCGGAATACATCCTTGTTGTCAGTGCCATGAATTCTGTACATAATTTTGTTTCGTTTGGGAGAAAAAGAAACCAATGCACAATCACAGATAACAAAACGGAACCTTGAAATGAAACCTTCATCATCATTGAAGTCTTGTTTCCCCACCAGACCTAGCGAGCAGCCAGGACAGAACATCGTTTCTGACAATCTCAACATTTTCATCGGTCTCTCCGAAGAGCAAGGAATGCATCATGCCGTCGTAGACCTTGATGGTCTTATCGAGGGTCCTGGCTTCGCGGTAAAGCTCCCTACTGACATCAGGGTCGGTGACAGCGTCGGCGCTGCCGTGCAAGACAATGAAAGGAAGGTTGACATCAGAGAGGCTCCGATTGAGGAAGTCGGTGACTCTTAAAAGTTCGACGACGGTGCCCAACCTGGGCTTGCCGCGATACCTCAAAGGGTTCATGTTGGCGATGAGTTTCTTGCGGGGAACCTTGACGGACTTGAAGAGGAGATCGGGGGTGGGGACGATGGGGAGAGTGGGGAAGAATCTGGCGAGGAAAGTGAGGATCTGGGGAATGGGCCATCTGGGTCTGACGGCGTCGGAGATTTTGCACATGGGGGCGACTAAAACGGCGCCGTTGAAGGGTTCTGGGGAGAGGAAGTGGATGAGGAGGCAGATGGCGGCGCCCATGGACTCGCCGAAGAGGAAAGAGGGGAGGTTTTGGAATTGGGGGTTTTGTTGTTTGATGGAGTTGAAGAAGGAGAGGCAATCGTGTGCGACGAGGTTTACGGAGGGGACGAAGGCTTTGAGGCCTTCGGAGTGGCCGTGGCCTTGGAGGTCGACGGCGAAGCAGGCGAATCCCGATTGGGCCAGGAAGATGGGGGTCGCTTGGAAGGTCCAGGAGATGTCGTTGCCGTAGCCGTGGACCATGAAGACGACGGCGCGTGGGGTGATGGTGGGGTTTGGGAGCCATGACCTTGTGAAGAGCTTGAGGCCACGCGCCGTCCTGAACTCCGATTTGGTGCCTCTGATTCCTTGGTGGTTGTAGTAGTCTTGTTCTGGGGTGAAGCCCCAATAGTGAGGGTAGGATTGCACAAGCTTTTCCTCTTCTTCTCCCATTCTTCTCTTCTCACACAATTATGAGTGAAGTCTCCAAACTGCTTTGGATTACTTATTTGTTGTCAAAGACTTGTGCTTTAGTGCTTAACCCTTTTTAACTTCTTGCACCTCACAATTCTTAAGTCTACTTCATAAAGAGTAATGATACTTGGACATTTATTATAGGTTTGATGAGTAACGATATTTGACATTTATTATAGGATTGATTTATTTTATTTTATTTTGTTCAATAATATTGTTCCTTTTTTTTTTTAATTTCAATTTGATTTTAAATTTTGAAAAAAAGATAATGTCATTTGATATTCTTTTAATTTTTTAAAATAAATCAAAGATTTTTTATTAAAATTAAAATTATTAATAAAAATAATTTGTTTTGTTAGTGTAATTTACATAATTTTAATGTCAATTTTAATAAAAAAGCACTTGATCCACCTAAAAAGATATAACAAAAAAAATTAAATTATTTTAATTTCTTAAAAATTGAGACCTGAGATTAGAAAGAATGAGAGGACTAACTTCGTATTTTTAAATAAATAAAAGAAAAATAATTAAACCTATATTATATTTATAGAACATCACATTACAAGATAAAATAGTTATAAAAAAGTGATTTTTTTTTATTTCTTATAAGAAAAAGGTGAAAAGCAATACAAATAGTATCAAATAAACTTAAAACGTGTCAAAATATCGTTACTCTTCTATAATAAGAGAAAAAGATTAAAACATCTTTCGTCACAATACCACCCTAACATAGCTGTTATTGCCACCATCGTCACTGTGCTGTAGACGAAAAACAAGAGTGGGAGAACGCTGCAAAAGAAGAAAAGTAAAGAATGCGAAGAAAAACTCATTGCAAAATGGTCTTTTCAAAACATGTGTTCTGAAAAGCTATTTTCTTATCACATTTCATGTAGGATGTTCCAAAAACATTCATTTTGAAAGGCATTATATAAGTTTTGATTTTTTTTTTTAAATTCTATTTGAGAAAATTTATTCAAATACACCTTTTGGAAATTGTAAAAAAACAAATCATATTCCAGAATTTTTGTTTCTGAAATTTAGTTTTGAAAATGTTATTCTGAAAATTTTGAAAAGCTTGTTCTTGAAAGTTTCCAAAATATATAATCAGGAAGTCACTTTCTTGAAGGACAAAATAGTCATTTTGAAAATTTGAGGTGATGTGCAAAGAAAATGTGGGCTGTAGGAAGTAAAAGTCTATCAATTATTAGTTATGTTCGAAGGTCCAATTCCCATATATTTGACGGTAGAAATATAGCTGTGTAAGATATGAGTATATGGAATATTGGAATAAAATTCTAATAAGCTGAACCACTTAGATTATAATCTTCTAATGACTAGAAAAAGAAATATATAATTAGAATTTATCTTTTAATTTTTAAAATTAATAAGAGAAACCTATACAACATTTTAAGAGTTGAAGTACTATATTATAACAATTTTCAATAAATAAATCTTGAATTATCACGATACGAATAAGTGGGTTTCAATGCTTTAGTTTAGATTTTTCTAAAACTTTTACCGGAATATTTTAGGATTTCATGAAATATATTCTAACATTCTTATTTTTAGGGTTTTAGGTATAATGGAAGTAGAAAAATAGGTTCAACCACTATAGATCTTTGATTCATACAAAGGTTAATTTTGAACTCTCATCATATCAAAACATCTTCAAAATCGTTCTCAATATAGTTTCAATTATCATCATTATTATTGTAATTGCATCTCTTGTCCCACATTCCATACATCACCATCACCTTTAACTTAGTACTCACAACCCTTTCTTAATCTTGAGATATATCAAACATCGGTTAATGTTCAAACCATATCATCATGTATGGGCATCTCAACAATGTCCATACCAATCATTTTACACGAGACATTATTATCCATAAGTACATTAAAAAATATGTGTGGCATTATTGTAATTACCGTGTGTGTCATTTTGCACAAGCATGTGTGTAATTTTTGCATGAGGCATTATTGTCCATAAGTACATTACCAAATATGTGTGACATATTATTGTAATTTTCGTGTATGTAATTTTTGTACGAGGTATTATTCTCCATAAGTACATTACCATATATGTGTGACATTACCTTAATTATCGTGTGTGTGGGTGTGTGTGCGCGTGTGGGGTGGATTTTAATGTGTGGGGGGTGGGTGGGTGGGTGGGTGTGTGTGTGTGGGTGTGGGTGTGGGTGTGGGTGCATGGGTGTTGGTGTGTGGGGGTGGATCAATGAGGTGGGGAGGGTTAGGAGGACACATAATTTTTTTAATGTAATTGGATTAAACAGGACTATATCAATTTAGTTTTAAAGCTTGAGAATCAAAATGTATCGAAGTTTTAGAGATGAATTTCAATTTCATGAACTAAAAAAATATTTAACCCTTTAGTTTTTAGTGGGCATTGTTTTTATTTGTGTATTTTTGTCGTGGTACATAGTTGTTTGTGCCAACTATGCATGATGACCACCGGTTGTGTTATGTGATTAATTGTCAAAGTAGGAAATTGTAGGCGTGGTAAAAAATCCAATTTTATTGATCCAATCTATTTTTACTTCGATCCAATCCATTTAAGATCCATTTTATAAAAAATCATATAACTTTAAAATCCATTTTATTGGATCTGAATTTCAATTTGATTTATATTTTATATATTTTGTGGATTGGATATTCATTCTCTAAATCAAGATTTTTAAATTTTCAATCTAAATTTTTAATTTGGTTAGGCTGAAGGTCGAGATAGACTAACCTAAATTTGGTCGTATTTCGTCAAGTCGGAGCAACCCAATTTTGGCCTATTCGACGAACTCGATCCTGTATGAAATTTGGCAGAATTTAGTCACGTCAGCTCTAGTCAAAATTTGGCCCAGTCGGCTATAGACCAAATTTGGTTGTATTCGGCCTAATCGATCCTGACCCAAATTTTACCACATTAGGCTGAGTTGGTCCTAGACCAAATTTTGGTCGTATTCAACCTTGTCGGCTCCAACCAAAATTTGGTTGAATTCAGTCGAGTCGGCCCTGACAAAAATTTGGCTGAGTCGATTGTGGCCCAAATTGGCAGTATTCGTCCCAGTCAGCCCCACATGAAACTTGGCGGTTTTGGTTGAGCCAATCGCGAACAAAATTGACAGTATTCATCCAAGTCAGCCCCAGTCGAAATTCAATCGAATTAAGTCGAGTCGTTCTCAGTCAAAATTTGGTGGAGTCGGCTCTAACCCAAATTTGGCTGTATTCGGCCAAGTTGTCCCTAAACGAAATTTGGATGTATTTGACCGAGACCAAAATTTTGCAATATTCAGTTGGCTTGACTGAATTCAGTCGAGTCGACCCCAAAAAAAATTTGGCGGAGTCGGCCTAAGCCCAAATTTGGCCAAACGGTCCTGGCCCAAATTTGGCCGAATTTGGCCTAGTCAGCCCTAGACGAAATTTTGTTGTTCCAACCGAGTTGGTCGTGATAGAATTTGGTTGTATTTAGTTGATTCGGTCTCGAATGAATTCAGTCAAGTTGGCCCTTGTTGAAATTTGTCGTATTCGGTCAAGTTAGTCATGGACAAATTTTGGTCGTATTAGGCTAAGTCGACCCTGATTGAAATTCAGCTGAATTTAGTCAAGTCGATCTCAATCGAAATTTTGTCGAGTTAGCCCTAGCCCAAAGTTTGTCGTATTTGGCCACGTCGTGCCCAATTGAAATTCGGTCGTATGCGGCCAAATTTTACTGAGTCGGACCTGGCCGAAATTTGGACATATTTGGCCAAGTCGACCTCGACCGAAATTTGTTCGAATTTCGCCAAGTTGACCCCATCCAAAAAATTCGGCTGAATTTGAGCAAGTTTGCCCCAACCAAAATTCGGCCGTGTCGGACACGACTGAAAGTCAGCAGAGTCGGTCCCATGTTGAAATTCAACCGAGTTAGCTCCGACCAAAATTCTGTCAAATTTGATCGTGTCGGTCCTAAGGACACAAGTTTTAGAAAATTCAATTTAAATTTTTTTTATAAAAAATGGATTCTGGATTTTTAACTTGGTCCAAATTTTTGGATCTGAATTTAAATCTTGATCTAAACATTTGAATCTGAATTTTAAAATCATCCAAACTACTTCTACCGAAAAAATGAATTTGAATTAAAAATCGGATCCAATTTTTTGGATCTAAAATAGATATAAATTGGATCATTAAAAATTCAGTCCATGATCGCACTTATACATAGACTCACACGTTCATGTATCGAAGTTAGTTATTTTCTTAATGTTTGAAAAATATGATTCTTTTCCATGATACTACGAGTCTATGATCAACATAAAACCTATAATGAATGAAAGCACATGTGACAATCTCCTATCATGACCTTTAAAAATTGCAAACTAAAGCAATTACACGATTCAAACAAGTATCACGATCATGAAATTTTAAAAGAATCAGGTGATAGTCAACAACTTGAAATTTTAGAGGTCAATAGTTAAAATAGACTTACAGAACAAATGGACCCAATGTCCTAAGTAAAATTATTTTTCAAAATTATGAAATAAAATGATGAAACTTTTCTAAAAATATGCTAGGAAAATTAGTTTCTAAAAATATAGTTTCACAAGAAAATGTATAAAATATCGGTGAAGTGGAGGATTAAAGAGAAAACACGAAGTGCAAGTAAAATCCTCCCATGTATTAGTGATCGTGGCCCATATTACCAAACACAAAAAGCCCAACAAAAATTGTCACTCTTTTCTTTCACAGTCTTGCTATCATAATCAACAATTTACGTTACTTTTTTTTTTCCTTTTTTTTTTTCAGATGAATAAATTATTAAACTTTCCTTGGCAAGCACTATAGAATTAATTGAATAAAAAAAGTTATATATATATATATATATATATATATATATATATTTTCAAACTATTTTTTAAAATTTGTTTAAAATTAAATTATATATCTATTTCTTGTATTTTATTAAAATCATATAAATTATCATTTTCAACCAACTGTACCCGGAATGTTTTTTATGACAAAAAAAAGTTCTGCAATATATTGTAATATAACATTTACAGTTATTCGATGAATATAATAATTTACATAATTTACACAAAAATACACAAATAAATAAATATATACTTTATTTGAAGGATAAAATACAACTTTTAAAAATAATTTTGGAACGAAAAACACATTTAATCCAAAAAAAAGTCGACTAACTTTCACAATCATACCTACCTATACCTATAACATTTCTGATTATAGATGAGCTTTTTTTTTATTACACTTGTAGAAGATAAAAATGAAATCAAATTATTTTCTTTGTAAAAAAAAAAATTAAAAGAAAAACAATATGCAAAAAATTTGATAGTTATGTTTTTTTTAACATAAACTAATTTTAGTTTATAAAAAAACTTATTTTATTTTTTGTCTTACTTTTTTTTTCTTACAAATAATTGTAAAAAATTTTATAAAAATTTATCTCGATAAGTTCAGAGTAAGGTAATGTAGACATGTAAGGGTGGTGTAAAAGTAAAAGATAGCTACACATATAAATTATTTGTATTCTATTTTCCCTACTAAACTCACTCTTTAATAATAATACCCCTCCACAAATGCTCGAAATAGTAATACCTAAATACAATGGAACGAGAATCATAGCTAGCTAGGTAAAAAAATGTGTAAAATATAAATCTTTGATAGTGATTTGAGGCAAAAAAATAAAAATAATAGTAATAAATTTCATTTTATCATATTTCTGCTCTCCTATAACTGCACTTCACTTCGCTCACTGAAGTTAGATAAAATTTAAAATTATATTTTAGATCCTTTTTCACACGTATGTGGCATTGAAAATGGTTAATGTTGGGAAAAAGGTGACGGGTAAAAAGTTAGTTAGGAATAGAAGAAACAGAAAACAATGATGAAGGTTGAAGAAAGAAAAATGCAGTAAGAATGGCAGATAACGCTTCAGAGTCTAATTTCACAACCAAAGAGAACAACTTGCAATGATCGGAGTCTATTATTTTCTGTTTTTCCTAATTTGAAATATTTGTTTAATATTTTTTTATTTAAATCGATTTTTAAGATATTTAAAAAATATTTTTTTATGTAAGAATAAATATATATTCATTTATCATTTAAATTTGAAAAAAGTATTTGATATTTTGTTACATTGTATTATATAACAGTATTTATATATTATATATGGACCAAGTATGTGTCTACAACTATAAGGTTGAGAATATTTTGGCTTAGATCAAAAGGATAGACTTGTGTGTGTTGTGTATCAATGTGTCATTGTACGGAGCTACCTAGGTAAAGGAAAAAATTATAGAGTAATTAATAAGGTAGCCAAAATCGAATTTGAAATAGTAAAATCATAAGATCTTACTGTTTTACATAGTATTAGATATCACATATAATCCAATTACAGTAGTACCAGTAGATCATCGAGTAAAATCGTAAAATTGTGTAAATCATTTTTTTTTAATTTTTTTTTGTAATGATTCATATTCTTTGTTGAATAAATTTAACAACTAAACCCAAACCCTAATTAAAAATTAATGTAATTAAAATTTTATATTGTTATATATGTTCTCAATCACATAATCACCTTCCACTTAATTAAATTAAATATTAATATAATTAAAATTTATTTTTTAATTAAAACTTAATAAAACTAAATTTCAGTTACAACACACCACAACACTTCCTAATTAAAATTTAATACGATCATAATTTTTCAAATTTTCAGCTTTTGCAACTATATTTTGTATGACCCAAAACATAATAACCTTATTATTTATTTAATTATAATGTTAGTATTTATTGATTCTCGTATAGAGAAAAATAATAACATTACTTTTTATTATTTCTTATATGAAAAAAATTATATTAATGTTATTTACGAATATCAATAACAAATTGTTTCTTTTGATATATTTTTCTCGTTAAATTTTTTGACAATTATGAATACAATTTATTAAATTTTAATATATACACAAAAGATAAGATATTATGATTTATTTTCCAACGTTATTTTATTTGAATTCTTTTTGTATTCTCATATTTTATTTAATTAAATTATTTTCATACATGTTATTTAAAATTTGAAAGGATAAAACTAGATTAATTTATATTTCCTATAAAATCCAATAATTATTTTATCAATATACTTTACTAGCACTCAAGGATTAAAAACTTTACCGTATTTTCTTTTGTAAAGTTCATTTAATTAAGTTTTGACAAAATGATTGGTTTTATTTTCATACATATGTATATAATAATTTTATAAAAGATGAAATCTATAATCCGTAGTACAATCTTATGATTGATGATGATATGAACCCTTTACGATTATAGTCATAGTCTCAATTTTAACTACTCGGTAACTTGGTAATTAAGGATAAGTAATCATATTAAGAAAATCCTGAAGCAACCTAATCTTGTATAACTTAGGCCTAACAACCAAAGTCTATCCAGGTATCATAAATAGCATTGTTCGCAAGGTAGGTGATGAATTTTATTTATTTCAACCTCCCAAATACTATAGTAATTAACTTGGGTGCCAGAGTGTCTTTGGACACTCCCCGTTGGTGTGGTCTCTACAATTCTCATCGGAAGAGAACATCTTAATAGGAACAATGTCAAAGATTAGTATCTTGGAAGACAAATTGAATAATAAACTCAAGTACTGACTTAAGACATCTCGGTTCTCACAAAAGATTTATATGCCTTTGGATACATCCTGGCCTATCAAGAACAACATATATAATCAAATAAACAATAATGATATTTTAACCTATTTTTAATCTAAACTCACCACTCCTATCATTATGATCATCATATCACACCATCTAAAAAGATAAAAATTGATAATTGAAAAGTGATTAGAATAATAAATTAAAAGTGAATAAAAAAAAAAGTTAAAATATAATTGTAAAATAAATAAATACTCTGTAGTGCCTAGGATTTTTGTAATAATACTATCATATTTTATAACAGTGCACCCTAACCGATAACACAATAACTATGGAGAGAATTTTTTAATTAAAAAAAAAGTCCTGAGCAAGGGGAGTGGGTGCCCCCCGGACCCGGAAAACGCGGTCAACGTCGCTTTCTAGAATTGCTCATTCTTTTCATCTTCATTGCAAATTTGATATTGGACTCACCCATTCAACTACCTATTTTCTATTTCCTAAAACATAATTAAAGATAACATTATATGAAATACTATTGACTTTTGCAAACAACTAATTGTCGTTAAAGAATTTGTTTAACCACTTTTAATAAAGCCTCGTTTTTTCCCAAATTAAAATTGAAAAAACCTTTTTCTTTTCAGAATAATTGAAACAGAAACTACTCGGACCAACCATATATGTTGGGTATTAAAATAGATGTACTATTATATTTATTAGGTAAATGTTCAACAAAAGAGAAGAGAGTTAAAATAAATTTAGGAAATTCATTATTAATAATTGTTTAACAAGCTTACTCTAATTTTGATGTTGTTTCTTTTAACTGATCCTATATATTAATATTTTCAATGTTTTTCTATTAATTTCTCTCATTCAAATCAACCTTTTGAAGCAACTTTTCTTATACAAAACATCGTACTTGCATTGCATAAGCATTGTTTACGTTGTTTACAACCTTTTTGTAAGCATATCTAAAAGTGAACAATAACAATGAAATCGAACCCTTTTTTATAAGCTAGAATTATGCAAAATTTAAATTATAATTTTTTTTATATTGTTTTATCTAAAATTTAATTTTTAATTCACATGTAAGTCAATTTTAACATAATTTATAATAGAATCAATTTTATTTTTCTTTCTTATTTTTGCCGCGTGGAGTGCTTCCAAAAAAAAAAAAAAAAACTCCGAACAGATTAAACTTATCCTTACTCTAATAATAAATTTTTATCATGAAAACTTATACAACTTTAAACAACATGAGAAATTGAATATGGTCTTATTGTGACGCGGATCCTATTAACATATTCTACTACAAATAATTATTATTTTCAAATTTTATTTTGTTTAAATTTTTTAACATTAAATTAAATAATGATAAATTAGACATTAAGATTAACTGAAATTAATGGTAACCTATATATTTAACATAGTTAAGATAGACGTTAACTTTAACAATATAATAAAATACACATGAAATGATAGTTGATATTGAATTAATAATGGTAAGTCTATATACATTATTCTGTTTTTATTATTAACTATTGAAATGCTGATTTTTAATTTGAAAACATAAAAGAGAACTAGTTAGTCGATTAAGCTTATCATGGCCTATTGGGAGTAGCAGATCTTTGCTGTATATGAGGCCTTCCATTTATTTCTTTAGTTTATTTTTTAAAAATTTTTATATATAATTTAATATATTTTATGTATTTAGCACTCAAAACAATAATGTAGAAATGTGTTTAATGGAATACTTCTACAATATATTTCTGGTGATGACTTCATTTTCAACATCAAATATTCATCAGGAAAGTTGATGGGTGAAAATTGAAGACAAATAATGATAGTTAAATGATAAGATGGATATTAAACAAACATGTTGTGGTATTTATATGAGTGGTTGTTAATAGTAGTGCCATAATATACCTATCTTTATCTATAAAAACAAAAATCGTTCTTTTAAATATATGACTTTTCAATCATTGTTTCAAAAGTTGAATTATCACATTTAACTAATTTTATTAATTATTTAAACTCATATTTATCTAAAAATAGTATATTTTATTATTCAGTTTTTGCCCTAACATTTCTTTCTCGATAAACCTTATCTTATCCGCTCCAAACTTCCACATCCCATAAATCCATTATTTTTCAACTTTCGCTCAATGCTTTTTTCTTTTTTCTTTTCCTTTCTTAGTTCTTAGGTTTGTTTACATAAGAACTCTTCTAAGTTCCATTACTTATGTTGGAAGAATCTTATAAAACTTGCACGCCATAGTCGTGTTTTAAAACAACGTAAAGTAACATGTCTTAACTGTTACTTTTGTTTCCCACCAATTAAGGATTGTTTATGGTTAATGGTTCTGAGCTGCAACAGAATTGTGAATGAAAATCGGATTAAATATGTTTTTTATTTTCTAATTTTTAGCGAATTTTAAAATTAATCTATTTTAAAATTTGGATCTATTTATTCATACTTATAATGAATTAGTTGGAGGTTATCTAGTTTCCATTATGTGGTCAACGAAGATCCTGAGGCACAGTTTTAGATCCTGATGTGCAAAATGCGTCCTTTGGTGTGTCAGATTGGTGTGACAACCACTCAAAAACGTTTTCATATTACTTTTCAAATAGGATCGTAATAGTGCTTAAGAACTATACTACTAAAGCTTCTTCATTTTATAATCTCTATGGCACCACACTATATACTTTTTTTTTTCTTAGGCTGACTCATGTACCATCTTTTGCGAAAATTAATTAGCTACTACACATACATACACACGTGTGTTTCAAAATTTCCTTTTTTTAAAAGAAAAAAAAAAAACTGGGACAACAGAGAGACTCATCCTAAACATCTGCCACCACTGTGTAAACATTAACAACACAAAATATTAGGTCTTAGAGACACTTTTTGGGAACTCGAAAACGAATAGGGACTAAAAATAATAAAAGCACTTTATCTGGTTGCATAACCGTGCTTATTTGTAAGAACCACTGCATCTGCCACGTATTACCTAAATCTGAGTTCGGCAATCACTGCTTTTGTATTCATCAAACGTCGTATAATATAAGTGAACTGATGAAAAGATGACACAGAAAAAAAGTACACCAAAGAGAAACTCAGTATATATATAACATTACAAAACTTGCTTTAATACTTTTTTTTATCATTCTCCGATGAGTCCTTTCTTAAAAAAAATAAATTTAACATCTTATTAAACTAAAATTAACTTATATACAAATTAAAAATATAGACTTAAATATATTTTTAATTTCTCAACTTTGAAACAAAACTAGAAGTCGTTCATGTTTAAAATTTTGTTATTTTTTGATCTTTAAATTTAAAAAAATGGATATAGTTCTTTTAAATTAATTATGTTATTTTTTTACGTATGAAATATATTTTATGTTAATATTTGAGTTATTATACTATTTGTCAAATGAATAGACATGTTATTATTTTAATGTCAGTTGAAAAACATGTTTAACATAAAAAAAAATTATGTAATCTAGTTAAATGAATATATTAATTTATTTTTAAATTTTGAGGATAAAAATGCATTAAAATTCTAAAGAATGACAAATTCCAATGTTAGATCAAAATTCGGGAAATAAAAATATATTTAATCCAAAAATTTAAAATAAAACATCATATATGAAAGATTTATACACACAAAAATTAGTTTACACACAAATTAAATTTCACTTTCTAAAACAAATGTTTATAAAGAAGCCACGCAAACCATATCAATAATAATAAAGACAACAATCCATGTAAATATTATTTGTATATGTCATATAATAATCAATAGTACGACGCCAAACTTAATTAATGAAAATGGATGATTAATTAAGAAACGAATAGATATTAGGAATTTCAAAAATTGTGGACATATAAGTAAAATAAGTAATAATTGCAAAATTCACAAAAACGTAAAAGTAAAAGTAAAAGAACAAAATACTATATAGCTAAGACTATGTGTTTTGTGTGGCCATGTTTTGGGAGGTCACCTACACTCATATATATGTAGGTTACACTTGGAAATTATTTGAATAAATGTAAATTATAACATTAACAAATCCCTATCATAAAAACTTGAATATTGGAGAGGAACACATTCCTACACATATATACCAGTAACTCAATGTTTGGTTTTCAGTTTAGTATCTTTAAATTTGATTTTAGAATATAAAACTTATTATTGTCTTCGGAAGCCATTTTATAACGTTTCCCCCTTAAACAGAGTGAGTTTTGGAAACAAGAGGCGTGTCCCTTTTGCATCTTAGTTTTTCTGTATGAGTTTTTCAAATTAATGACAATTAACAATTTATTATACTCTTACTCACTTCAGATAAAAAAATAAAAAATAAAAATTAAACATAACCTAAAACTCACTTTTGAATAAAATTAAATTTCAAACATACTTTACCAATTTTAAAAGGGACAATGATACTATGACTTTCATCTTTTAACTCGCATTCTTTACTTTTTGACATGATTTAATGTGAATAATTGATTAATGTATCACTATCTTTTTCTTTAAACAATCAATAACTCATATTAAACTATGTCAGAAAGTAAGATATAAAAGTAAAAAAATGGAAGTCAAAGTATAATTTTTTAAAACAATCCTACACTAACTTGCAAAAACTACTAAACAACATAAATTCCTCAGTAGTAGAACTAAGGACCCTGTCATGTTTTCAAATGGGAAACAATAAATGCATGGTTGTCATGTTTTCTATGAATGGACACCTAGCGTAGTTTTAACACCTTTACTTGAAGTAATTAAAAAAAATAAGAAAACAAAAAAATCATAAAAAAAGACATAACGTTGGTCCTGTGAGAAGTTTGATAAAAATGAATAATAACTCTTTAAAATATTCTCATCTTATATTCTTATATGTTTTTTTTTAATCTAAGAACGATTCTAAGGTTCTCCGATAGTATTTAGAGGACGTACCTCCAATGTTTTGAAATCATTGATTTAGTGATATAAAAATTGGTGGTTCAAGTTTTGAAATTAACTTCTTTGATTCATGATGATGAGTTTGGAAAAAAATTATTAAGCTTTATTGAAAAGGGAAAAACGAGTGTCGCAGATATTAATTTAAACTGAAATGGAAGCGCGGAATTGAGGGGTCGTAGGAGAAGAATATTACAAATTTAACCTTCTGCTTTTAACTAATGTGTTTTTCTTCCTTTTTTATTATGATGACATGCATGCATAGATTCCTTGAAAACACTAAACAAATTCACGAGGCTCAACTCAACAATAGAGATTCCTATGCATGCATTGACCATTGCTATGGTAACTGAAGATATGAATTCACCATTAACATAGTTGAGTAATATGGTGCATTTGAAAGTGTTGGTTCTTGGTTTCTAAAGTTCTGACTGTGAGTCATACAAAATTGGTGTGGTGCGTGAAGATCGGGTGAGGCTTGTGGTTTGAATCAAAGCTGTATTGTTGAGGTAAGAATGGGCCGAGAGTGTGGCGAGGGAAATGATTAATGGCAAAACGAGGAAATCGATTCTAAACCTATAAAATTTATTTTTTATTTTATATAATTTTATTATATAAAATTATTATTCTCTATTATTCCCTTGGTCGGTCGGTCAAACTAAAACCTTGATCAGTCAGTCAGACATTAATTAAGATAAAACAAGTCAGTAATCAAAATTAAAAAGCAATTGGGTCATGATTAAGGAGCCCTAATCACATGCGCACACCGAAAAATATAAATAGGGCCCAATGTAGGTTGGTGAGAATCTTTAATTCGCATTTATTACAACAGTTACAATTATCTACCTATCGGTTTTAACTAACTTAAGCATCAAAGCCTTTTAGATAGATACACTGATCGCCCGCCTGACCGATCGAGGAAGAAAGAAGATTGTGTGAAACGGAAGATAAGACGAACCATTTGAGGAGAACAAAATAAAGATAAAAAGAGTAATTTTAATATTGATTATAGGTGTTTAGTCCCTACACCCGAAACATAAAGTATCATCTATGTGATTTTTAAATATATTTTTTTGTCCCATCTTTGTTTATAGTTTTCCATTTTGTTTTATGAACTCTCAATTTCATCCTATACCAACATATGTTTTTGAAGAAAATGAAAAGAAAAGGAAGTGAGAGGTTTTGTGTGAGATGGGTCCAAAACACAAAGTTATTGTGTGATAAGGATAGAAATGATAGATGAACAGACACTGCTAAAAACACGTTTGGGTTGTGTGTAAAGTCCAACATCACACTCAGCAATGGTACTAAAAAGTGTTGCCATGCTACAACAGAATAGTTTCAGCTACCAAAATTCTCAAGAAGCGTGGAATTAAATAGTTGAGCTTTGTGCTATATCCACAACCCTCTATACTATACCCTATTAACTCCTCTACCTATATGCCTATAACATTTTTTTACTTCTGTTTTACACACACCATGCATTCACCTATGTATATACTTTTTTTCGGGATATGTTGGTTCGGATGATAGAGGAAAAGAAAATTAGTGATTTTGTTGGACAAAAGAGTGAAGAAGAAAGAAGATGAAAGAAACTATTGACCCACAATAAAGTTTTTCCTGAAAAAAGGAAAAAAGAACAGCATGGGATGGAAGGACGCTGAAACCGCACCACCACTGCGTGTACGATAATGTATTTTTGTCATGCCAGAACAGAATTAGAAAAAAGTTGAGAAAATATATGATTTCTATACATAACTTTTAATTAAAAAAATTAATAATTTCTTTATTTCTGTTATATGAGAAATTATGAAGGGAAATACCATTAAAGTAATGTACTCTGAGTCTTGATAAAGTGTATATGAGTAGGTGGCATACGAATACGTGTCAGGTTTTAGGTGAAGGTAAATGGGCAGAAAGCAATTTTTCTGGAAATATTTAAAAATTCCTTTGAGCTTTGGAACGATTGCATTTATATGCAAAAATAATAATAATAATAATGATAGTCCCTGAGTGGTGCTGAATCGATGAAGGTGTAAAATAATATTAAAATGTGGATTTAGTATTGGAATAGGTGGATATGTATTGGCCAATTATCCATAAATGCTTAAGTTGAAGTTATGTGTGGCAAATTCTTTGTTGTCTTTTTATGGTAGGTTTGGTTAATGTTGATATAACTCATTTCATTAGTATACCTAAAAGACATAATTTGCCCACTTAGCTCAGGATTGAGGTAAGAATCAATACCACTACGTAACATTATTCTTAATGTCTCACATTAGATCAACTTACCAAACTACCTTTGCTTTTCTTCCATTTTCAGCATTAATTAAGCATCACGTTGCTTCATTTTCAGCATTAATTAGGCTTGTTATTTTTGTAATTCTCAACATTCTACTCGAAAACCCTAAAAGTGTTACACATTCGAAATGAAGAGCTATAGTTGAATTTGAAAAGGCGAAATAGAAGAAATAATGAATTAATTAAAGATGATATATGCATCCCATTATTGAAGTTAATAAAGTTGGAATCCAAGTCATTGTTCAACAACCAAGTTGATATTATTTCCCCCATTTCTGAGAGCACTTAGGTTTTTCCCCAAGTTCAAGAGTCATAACGCACAAGGTTCGCCACAAAAACCCAACACCTTTCAACCTTGTCATCATCACATTCTCGAAATATGTTTACTGAGAAACCACCATTTTCGAATATATATCCCTACGTTATTATTGCTTACATATATTTATTATGAATCACATAAAACATTAATACTATGTAATCAATGAAGGAAAAAAATAATGAAAATATACTCTAACCAGCAAGAATATGTTCATTGGTCATGTACTGTGATCTTGTGTAGTCTTTTCAACAAGACTCATCACAATTCTCAGAATCAGAGAATAAAAACGATTGCTTTTTCGTTAAAATTACAGGGTTTTCTTCTGGGTGTAATGGATAGAGTTGATGTTATTCACTTTCCTAGGATAAAGATTATCATAAAACCAATTTAGGAAAAAGGAGTTTCAAGGTGGAAACCAATGCATGCCTAATTATACCTATCTAATATTCGGACTAATTACAAATTAATACAAATAATAATACCAGGGACAACATTATTTAGTTTTATGTTTTTATCATAAAAAAGTTAATAATTTATTTTCTAAATATCTCATAAGATTGATACTATCTATATTTAATTAATGAAACCAGTTAGATGTGGTTTTTAAATATAGGATTCATGGATGTGGAAACGATAAAAGGTCACTTCTAAGAACCCATATCTGCAACATTACCTATTCCTTGATATAAAATATTGCCAGTGTTATTCTTCAGCAATTGCGTCATTGACTTCAGTTGTGTAAAGGGATTTTCCCAGCACCACAAATTAAAAAAAAAAAAAAAACTATTTTCCCACTACCATTAAATCTATACATTATTTCTCCAAATATCTCTCTATCTTTATTTATTTGTTTATTTAACATCATTTCATATACATATACTCTTATATCCATATTTTATTTGTGTACAGAGTCGGTAAATTTTTAAAAAATAAATTATTTTTATTTTGGAAATAATTTTGAAACCATGGTAGGTAGTTAGGGAAATAATTATTTATGTTGTAGTTCGTTGGAAAAAAAGTCTTCTAAAGTAACAAGTAGAAAAACATATATGAGAGAATATGTATGCACGCGTAAAAAGAGAAGAAGGTGAAATTGCACCTAAATAATAAATAAATAAAAGGTGAAAAATTTTACATCCATATAAATATACGTATTCATGTCGGCACACACACATATATATATATATATATATATATATATATATATATATATATATATATATATGTGTAAAAAAAAAAATATTATATTTGTGATTTTTATATATATATATATTTAGATATATAAATTTTTTTTTA
>Ga0099822_1001149_pt1 | contig 29610 bp, 15 predicted proteins | sample CowpeawhiteBW_FD_76839 | JGI IMG/M metagenome (GOLD analysis project Ga0099822, IMG submission 76839) | Root nodule microbial communities of legume samples collected from California USA - Cow pea white BW | ecosystem: Host-associated > Plants > Roots > Nodule | place: USA: California | collected... | reverse complement strand
TATTTTTGTTATATATATATATATATATATATATATATATATATATATATATATATATATATATATGATGGATTGCCATGTATGTGTGACATAATTCTTAAATAGAATGATGGATATTGTGGAAGTTCGGCATGTGAAATTAATGAGTGAGTTGGAACTTATGGGACATGGTATTGATATGAGATGAGGCCCTATCCTCATGGGGTGGTGATGATCAATGGTATGGATTCAACATGTGATACGAATGAGGTGTTATTTTTCAGAGGTTGACATGGAATTGTGAGCATGATTGGTATTCTCTTATTGTTGATTTATGATTGTTGGGTCTGTGTCAGTGTGTAATTCCTTGGAGTCTCTAGGTGAGACTGTAACATCCCTGGCTACCCCTCCTCGGGCCCCAGAGGCTGTCAGGTTACTACAGCCCAATGCACCCCAACCCATCACCCTTCTCCGTCCATTCATATTGGGTAGGTTGTTGCCAGTGGGAATCGAACCCCCAACCTGACCTTTAACACCTCTGGTTCACCAGCAAATGTTACCAGTTATGCTGCAGATGGGGTAGCCAGGGATGTTACAGAGACTTCCGGAGTTGCGCTTCAGTGGTCGGCACGTAATTCCATGGCCCCTGATAGTGGGTGTCCATGGTGGTGCCCCATCTGTATAACTAGGTAAGGATTCAAGGTAAGGATTGCATCCTGACACTCTAAGGAGTCAATTAGTCTCACTTAGAGCAGACTGACTCCTGTGGTGAGAGTAGCAGGAGGCCTGAAATTCATTAAGGGCTAACCTTATGGTGAGGGAAAATTAATTCAATGTAACACTTGTAACACACAGCTCGGGGGTGAGCAGAGGTATCCACCACAAGTGTGAGCATCCGCTGAATCTGACCAGGTTATATTTATCCGGATGAGTCGAGTCGTGTCTTAGTGTATTGCCTGAGAAGTCATAGCATGCTTGGTTGGTATGTGTGTATGAGAGGGTGAATATGTACTTTGATTGTATGGATGAAATCTTTTATACTCTAGCTTACCCTACTTTTATTGTTGTGTGTTCTGCTGTGTGGTACTCTCTCTTGCGATGATCATCAACTTGTTGGTGTGAGCAGATGCGAGGAACACCCGCGAGCAACACGGAGGTGATGGTTCCGCTGCATAATCTGCTTGGGCTGGTTTTAGTTTCTTTAGTGGGCTTTTCTTTAGGGCTAAGGCCCATGTACTTGTTTGTTCTTGGATCAACATACATTTCCTTGTAAACTTGTTAACCGGTTTTCTTTTGGACATCGTGGTTTGCCTAGGTTTTGTAAGGAGTTGGGTTTGAACTCCAGGACTGCACTTTTACGTTATCTTTTGTGACGCTTCCTTTAATTTCGTATATTAAATTAAATGGGGTGTTACACTTCTCTCATTGACTCCATTTTGTTCTGAAGTATATGGAACTATAAGTTGATGTTCAATTCTGGTCTCCTCACAAATTGGTACGAGGTATACTCATTGCCATTATCAAACCTTAAAGTATGGATTTTACAGCCGCTTTCCTTTTCCACCCTTGCTTTAAACTTCTAGAAAATGCTTCCAACTTCTGACTTGAATTTTAGAAAATAAATCCTAAACATTCGAGTTAAATCATCTACATAAATAATGTAGTAATGATTACCTTTAAGGGAAAGGGTTCCATGAGGCCCTCCTACATTAGTGTGAATTAGATGAAACTTCTTTTTGGCTTTCCAAGTGGTTGTTGGGAATGGAAGTCTACTTTGCTTTCCATATTGGCAAGCATGAAAATATGTAGACATCACTTTTAAAATCAGGCAAATCTCTAACCATTTCATATTTTTGCATTTTCAGAAGCCATTGATAGTGATAATGCTCAAGTCTCTTATGCCACAACTCTACAACATTTTCTTTTACTAAGGAAACTACCTACCCCTCCATAGTTGGATTAAGGGAAAAAGTTTTGCCTCTCATTTTCACCTTGAATAAATCTTTACCTGCAACATCCTTGATTAAGCAATTGTCTTCAAAAAACACCTTAAAGCTTGTTTTTAATAGTTGACCGACACTCAACAAGTTTTGGTCTAGGTTGGGTACATACAATACATCAGAAATCGCTTTATTTCCTTCATGTGTTACAATAGCAATGGTTCATATTCCTTTTACTAGAATATAACCACCATGACCAATCTTAACTTTGGATTTTTGAAGGCTTAAGTTCCCTATAGAGTTCCTTGTCATGAAATCATGTGATTGGTGCATCCACTATCAATAAGTCAGGATTCACTTTAGATATTACTTGAAAAACAAGTTGCAACCAAAAGTTGATCTTCCTCTTCTTCATATGTAATTTTAGCATCTTCTTCTTGCTGCTGGATTTTGTTCTTGCAAATCACAACTTCATGTCCAAGTTCGTTGCACTTATTACACTTAGCATCTAGCCTTCTCCAACACTTGAATGGAGGATGACCCATCTTGTTGTAATGCTTACAAGGAGGAAATCTTCCCTTCGAACTTCCAACTTTGTTTTCATTTCTGAAGGAACTCTTTACATATGTTTGCTGCTTTGTTCATGTTCTTTTTATACCTCCCACCATTTTCATGTTTGGATGGTAATGCTTCCTCAACAAATCTTTCTTCTCTTATATATAGCCCTTTTTTGTTCTTTGCTTGCAAAGAAATCAACAATTGTGCCAAGGTGATCTTGGACATTGCCTCAAATCTTTCAAGTATAGTAACCAAATTTTTTTCAACAATGCGAAATTCATTAAACTCAATACCAAGCAATCTTATTCTATTTGCAATGCTTAAAATCCTTTCAGCACATGCATGCCTTTGATTCAATCATCTCCATCATACTCCTTTTTAAGATATTCCCAAATGGCTTTGATTGAATTTAAAGTCATGATTTAAGTGAAAATTGTTGGTGACACTATAAAGGGTCGCCTTTGTCTTAGCTTCTTCAATTTTTTTGTCTTTGTGAATTTTTATTTGAGTCATTGTTGGATTGTCGGGTAGTGGAGAAACTTCATAGTCTTCTTCTACCACTTCTCATAAATCTAAAGTCGTAAATGTCCAAATTTGATCATTTTCACCATTGAAGATTGATGGTGCTATTGATGATAGATTTGAATCTCCGTCCATGCTTTTAGATTTTACTCTCACAACTCCTTCAAGAATAAAACTCTATGATACCATTTGTTAGTAAAAGACTTTCAACATTGAATATGTTGAAAGGGGGAGCTTATTCATTCTATTGAGTTTTGATGATGTCCAAAGACAAGTAACACCTCTTAGCATTGTCCTAGTATTAGAGTAAATATTTCATTCAAATAGTTAATGCACGTTTAGGATCAAATGTAAGCCAAGCCTTAAACCATATAGATCAACCAATCGAGTCCTAAAGTGCCTAAATATAAGGGTTATAGAAGTCTTTAATGGATTAACAACTTATCTAATGGATTATCGAAGTGCATAGTCACTACAATCAAAATTCAGTTTCGATAATCAATTAGGTAAAATTCCTAATCCATTAATCTAACCAGCGTAATTCCCTTCTTAATAAAATATCAAATTCATTTTTTCAAAAATACAAGACCTGATTTGAGAGTTTGAGAAGAGAGAATTCTTGAGTTCTTGAAGGGATAATTTTGTTGGGTGATCAAGAAGATTAAGGATGGAGTTGATCTTGAGATATCTAGCTTGGCATTAGAGATCAATTGTCACATATGCATACAACTACGTGTACTCGTTCCTTTTCTTTTGAATTATTGCTCTTTTCATTGTCATTCATTGTGTAGGTGAATGTCTAGTTGCAATTGTGTGAAGCATTGTACCTAGGGAGACTTCTTGATAATTGAATCAAGTTATTGGGTCATTAGAGTGTAGGATTATATAGGTGATCTTGTAATTCTTGGAATTCTATTGATATAGTGGAATCCTTCTAAGCTCGGGTTGCTCAGAAGAAGACTAGATGTAGATTCATCTTGAATCGAACCATTATAAATATTGTTGCCTTCTCTTGTGTCTTTCATCCTTTCTAATATTCCTAGTTATTTGAATTAATCCATTAATGCAACATTGGTAAATTGATTGAAGTGTTCTTAAAGATTGAGAAATAGTTCAAGAATCTTTTACCAAACCTGGCATAATAATTCAATGCATTGGATCTCCCATAGTAGTTGATGGTCAATCTGACCCTTCTTATTGTATTTTGGTTTTTTGGACCATGCATCCAAGGGTTTAATTATTGCACACCAATTGTACAAGTAGATGGGACATTTCTCACAGGTTGATATCAATGGACATTGTTGACAATGCTCGCTCAAGATGCATCTCGTAACATATTTCCTTTGGCCTTCATAATAGTGCAAGGAGAGACCAAGGAGGCTTTAATCTAGTTCTTTCAGCTATTACGAGGCACATCACACCACAATCAAACCTCTGCTTGATAATAGACGAAGGAAAGGAATATTGGAAGTCCTACAATCTGAAGAAGTAGGATGGGAAGGAGATAAGCTAAATCAATATATTGCATACGTCATATCGCTTCAAACTTCAACAAGAAGTTCAAAAATCATGAGATGAAGAACCAGTTAATTAACATGGATAATAAAATTACTCTTTTATTCACAATAATTACTCTTTCATTAACAATTGTATTTCAAATTAAATTAACTAATATATTTGCATTTTCACATCTTACGAGGTCAACAAGCCATATTGGATCGACAGGATACCATTACAAAAGTGGGCTTAGGCCTACGACAAAGTAGTAGATTCGGTCACATGACAACAAACTTGGCTAAATGTATGAACTTTGTTTTAAAACAAGCTCGTTCATTTCCAATTTGTCCTCTAATTATGGCAACATTTGAAAGGACTGCAGCATGGTTTGTTGAGCGAGGCATTAAGAAAAAATTTGTTATGAGCAGGCCACCAATATCCTAAAGACATAAATGCTATTATTAAAAAAATCAACAACAAGCTGCAATGTGTCAAGTGCGCTAATAATCAAGAAAAAATAATGAATATCAGGTTCAAAAAGACGTTTATTCCACATGATCGCCACCGACCAATGTCTTTCACAGTTAAATTAAATGACTAGTGGTGTGACTATGGTCATTTCCAGGCTTTTCGACTGCCTTGTCATCACGTAATAGTTGTCTGCTCTTTTTCCCATGTAGACATGACCACATACATTCATCCAGTTTATAGTCTTTACACTATCAACAAAGCATATGAACTCCAATTTCATTGGGTTAAGAATAAAGATTATTGGTCCACATACATTGGACCTAATTTCGTTCCAGAACCAAACATGCCTCGTAGGGCATTGGGAAGACCTCCAACTACTTGTATCCACAATGAAATGGATCAATCCAATCCCAATAGATGAAATAAATGTTCATATTAGAAATGAAGGACATCACAAGGGCAATTTTCCCTATCATTAGTAGTTTTTGCTATATCTAGTTTTTCAATGTGTTATATTATGAAATTCCTATCTTCTTTGTAAATTTTCATTATCTTACTATTTCTAGTTTAACGAAAAATACCCCAAATTATTAATTCTAACAAACTTTATCTACAATTTACAAATTTCTACCAATTATTTATGTTAATTTATTGTACAAATCAACTAATGTAAAAATAAAAAACAATATTTATTTAATGTCCATGCTATTAAAAAAAATCAATTAATTATAAAAAACATCATTAAAGTCCTCATACGTAATGGTTTCAGTTCAATATACATTACGAAGAAATCGTTAGGATGTTTGACAAATTTTCCTTTTAAAAAAGTTATACAGAAACCGACCACACTCCCAACAACTTCACGGTGGAATTAGTCCTCCATCCGAACGACTTCACCCTTTTCTGTAAATAAAAAGTCAACCAACCTTATTTTGAAAATTATGCTTCAAATTAACCCTTTTTTGAAAAAAAGGCCCATATTATTATTTAATTTAATTTTATAACTTATTACACATTAAAAAATATTACATAAATTATTTTAACAAAAAATATATGCATTTATCAGAATTAATTTTACAAAAAACGACCATAATTACAATATTTTATTATGATAATTTTTCTATTAGCATAACTACAATATATTTAACTTATCTAATTTATTAAAATTTGTAACATCACATTTTAATAGCTTAAAACTAATAAAATAAGACGCTTCATTATAACATTCAAAACAGGTAATCCAGTGAAAAATATATCATCTATGCACTTAAACTAAACCAACAAGCAAACCTTATACAAAACAAACCACTTACAAAAACTCCTTGAGATCTTCCATTACTCTAATTGATAGCTCCCCATCCACCAGAGGTGCCTCTACACCTGCAAATGTTAGAAAATGATTAATCAAATAATACTATTAATAATAAAAATATAAAATAATATAATAATTATTATTAGAGCAATAACAATACTAAGACATATATATAAATCAACGAATATTAATCAGACCCAACAATACTAATAACAATAATAGATAAAATAAATAAATGAAGAGAGAAGTAGAAATATCCTGGATTGAGGCACTTATAGCGCTATCTTTAGAGAGAAAATGCCCCTACTATATAAGGCAAACCAAAATCATATGCGCTTCTCTCCCAAGATACAACAACACGTTAGATCGATCGAGTATAGCGAAGGATCTTCAAACCTTATGACACCACTATTTTAAGAGATAGTATAAAAGAAAAAAGAATAACACTTTTGAGGGAACTCTAGTTTTGTTGTATCTTTCCTCATGGACCTAGGTGGTATTTATAGATAGAAAAGGGAGACACGATTGAATTGTAATAAGAAATATAATCATTAACCATAAATAACATTAACCCATATAATTAAGAGTCCATAAAATATTAGTAACTATAGGATAATATTTTAATTATTTATTTTTTAAATTATATTGAAATATTTCTAACAATCCCCACATAATTAAAAATAAATAAAACAAAATATATTATCTTGTAAAACAAGATATTGTAGTTCAACATAAGGAACCTTCCGGGTTTGAGCCTTACACCTAGTGCTTATAAGCTTTCACCCGAGAAAATGTAGAGACTTGATTGTCTTGAACTACATTCCCTATGACCGGGTTTTAGTAAATAACACATACAATATCGATGCTCATTATAGGTTCTAATTAGTGGGTGCACGTTTGTGCATGTATCTTGTTTCATGAGTGTCACTTAGAGACTTGTCCATATCTCACAATGGTGGCCCCACCATCACACTCATTAGGTAAACTCTCAAAGGGTGGTTTGTGACTCACACTCATACAATAATTTTCATTAGGTTTATTAAGAAGTATTTTATAAAATAAGCATAATAATGCACAAACATCAACCTTATTATTGCCACAATTTATAGTACACCTCGCCATAGGAATGAGACAAAATTTAATCACATTAGTTGGTGTACTTTAGTCAACAACAACTTCGTTATTACCCATTGAACTCCATCCATGGGATCGCCATTCACATGGAGATGGGTGTCCATTGTTGCAACTAATTTATGGGCTATATATAGTCTCATTCCCCTCGACGACTCAAATATTTGTTGATGCATCAACCTTTTGATAAGTAGATATGCAATATTTCTTTCTGACCTGACAAAGTAAAGAGAGATAATACCATGAGTAATAAATTTTCTAATAGATTTGTCTCTCATTCTCATATGTCAATTTCATTGACATTTTTACTAGAAACTTTAAATATATCAATTTGATTGTCAGGATGCATTGAAAAAAATAATAATAATTTATGCTTGCATAGTAGAGGATGACAAAACAACAACTTTTTAACATATTTCCATGATAGTGCACCTCCATCCAAGGTTAAAACATAACCATAATGAGTAGTTGATTTTGTCACCAAAATCGATATCCAATTTACATTAAAATATCCTTCAATCATCTAAAAAAATTGGACATATTGTCATAACTAGAAGAAACACAAAGAATATTACACTAGATGGCAAAATATTACTAGAGGTATATTTTCACTCACTTCAGAATATATAACCAATATTTTTTTATATTAAGAGGTATGTTTGTAAGATCCGGGAAAATTAAATAAATAAATAAATATTCATTTAATAAATGTGATGGCAAGAAACCTTAAGTTAATTAATTTGGAGAGAGAAGACAAGGAATAATACTAGCTTAAGTGGTTAAGAGTATTTGGTTGCATTGAAAGGACTTGGGTTTGAGTCATGTGTATGCGAATTGTGTGTTTATTTGATTGTTTATTATTTTTAATAAAATACTGGATCGTGATGAGTGATAATATAATCCTAGATGTATAGGAATTATCACAATTCTTTTTGCCAAATCTTTTTTTTTTTTGCATGAGGGAGAATGGTCAGAAAACCCTATCTGTCATAGGGAGCAACTGAAAGCTTAAGAAATCACAATGAATGAGCATTAAAGTCCTTTTATTTAATTTTCTTTTTTCAATGTCATTAATCCTAGTTAAGGTAGTTAAGATCATTTTAGAGATAGGAGAGTAGATTTTAGAGACTACCAAAGGGTGAGGGGATGTGGAGAGTGTATTCTGAGTGCATAAATGGGGCTAAGAAACACTGGTGCGTGCTCTTGAGTGGACGCCTTCGTGGAACAAAAGCAACTCTAGGAAATTTTGCAAGCTTAAGCAAGGGAAACCAGGATAGGAGAGCTGTCATTTCCTGTTTAAATGATCTTATTTGCTATTGCATTATATATTGATGCATGAAAGTCTTCTCCTGAACCAAATTCTTTTATCGCTTAACCTCCTGATGTTTGTTGTATGTGGTTATAGAGAAAGTATGTGTATGCTTGTGGTTTCCGTTGTATTTTGAGTTCTTATTATTCTTATTATTATTATTGTACTATACCTAGGTGGCTAGGACCAGTATAGCTAACTACCCAGCCCAAACCGCCAACGTATAGTCCTAGAACAAAAAGGAACAATTGGTTAACTATGCAAAACGATGACACATACATAAGGGTTAACGCTGCCTACTTCCAAAATAATGCATACGTAAAAGCTGCTCACTCCAAACTTAGGAAATAACAGGTGGACCTCCGATATCAGACTACGAGCTTGGAATTTAGGCATGGCCCAGGCCCATTCAAATCCTAATCATCGGCTCAACGCAATAAAGAAGGGCTCAACCCAAAAGAAGGGTAAAACATAGTTAATGGCTCTATAAATACATGTGGACCCCAACAATTAAAGGTACGCTTTCATTAATTCACTAATCTGTAATTTGAATTAAGAGATTTTTTGTTGACTTGATCGTCGGAGTCTTTTTCGCAGGTAACCCTCTAAGGCTCCAATCCGTCAACACTAAAAGAAGACGCATCTAAATTAAGGAGTAGCAATCCCAAGAAGTCGGTGATTGAGGTAAAACATGATTTGTGCTCCCTGATATTCTGTTATTATTTTCGCAAGAACAATTATTATTATTATTTTATTTTATTTTATTATGATTATTGTTATATTATTTTATTATTATTGTTATTATCATTGTTTTATTTTATTTATGATTTTATTATCATTGTTATTGTTTTATTATTATTTCTTTATTTTATTATTATTATTATTATTATTTTATTATTACTGTTTTATCTTGTTTTATTATTATTTCTTTATTTTATTATTATTATTTTATTATTATTGTTTTATCTTATTAGTATTATTCTTCCATTTTATTTTATTATTATTTTAATTATTATTATTATTGTTTCATTTTATTATTATTATTATTATTGTTGTTGTTGTTATTTTTATTATTATCATTATTACTATTTTATTGCCCGTGCAATATTTTAGGGCAATTATTATGTGTTCTTCTTGGTTTGTATATTGTTTAGTTGTCTAGGATTGTGTTGGGTATAACACTTTGTTTTGATGATTTTATATGAATTTATTAGGGGATAGATGTGTGTTTATACTTGAATGATGCATATGAGATGTGATATAGTAAATTTGAGTATGTGAAGTATATCAATGCGTATTTTGGTTTCTGGATGTTTGAGAATTGAATTGTTGGATGTTAGAAACTGAATTAGAGTACCTAAAACCACTAGTGTCACATTACTGGTGCATAGTTAAGCACCAAGCAGTAGCACGAAATGGGGAAGCCTTGTGTGTCGTCGCGCCCGGCAGTGTTGTGGAACCGCCAAACAATCCCCACTACCATTTGGCCGGGTGGTGCTTAAGTTATGTCAAGCGATAGTGCAAGTGGCAAGGTGCATTTACGATGCGTTTTGCATAGCTTGTTGTGTTGGGTCTAATATGGGATATGCTTGACCGTATCACGAGCGGGTAGGTTCATGATTGGTGTTGGAACATGTAATTAATATGAGCCGGAAGGTTCATATTAATCATACTTCGTGTGATGAAACGAGTGAAGAGGATCATATGTTCTGTGCTCACACTTGAGACTTACTATGAGTAGGGAGGTTCGTAGCTAGATGGATCATGCGTGTTGGACTACGAACAGGGAGGTCCGTAGAGTTGGACTACGAGCGAGGAGGTTCGTAGAGTTGGACCACGAGTGGACAGGTTCGTGGAAGCATTGGAATCCCTAAGACCAACTTGAGTGTGTATCTTGTATAGGACAATGTGTTTTTGTTAATTTCGTTTTAATGTGTTGAGATGTGGACTTAAACCAAGATATGCTTGATGGTGTCATTAGCGGGTAGGTTCATGATTGGTGATGAACACGTGATAATATGAGCGGGGAGGTTCATATTATGATGCTCTCATGTGAGCATACGAGCGGTGAGGTTCGTATGTTTCATGCTCACAATTGAGGATTGCTACGAGTGGGGAGGTTTGTAGTTGTTGGATCATGTGTGTTGGACTACGGGCGGGGAGTTCCGTGAAGTTGGACTACAAGCGGGGAGGTTCGTAGAGGCAAGACCATGAGTAAGCAGGTTCGTGGAAGCATATATATCCTGAGTCCATGGTCAAGAAATTGTGGGTTGGAAACCTTAAGGTAGTAAGTTTTCTTGGTTAAGCATTGGCTGAAATAAAGTAATTAGGGATGAACTTCTATGTGTTAAATTATACGTTTATATTGTTACATGAGTTCACCCTTTCTGTGTGTGTTTGGCGATAATTGTTTAATTTGTTACACGGAAGTAGACGTTGTTTCAGGTAGAGTTGGTGATGCTTAGACCCTAAGAGGGGCTAGGTTGGGAAGTTTTATAGATTATATTTGACTATTTTGTAAACATTTAGTTGATCAATTTTGAACTATGTAAACATAGAGTTTAATTTATGGTTTTGAATTTCGAGACATTTTATTAAGGTTTTAATTTTCCTGCATTTTGGGAAAGAACTTTGAATAATAAATGAAATATTTAATATTATTTTACTTTATTTTATTTAAATTAGTAATATCCAACCAGGATGTTACAATGTTAACCATTGTAAGATAACTCCCACACTTTGAAGTATTTTAAACGTGGTTCTCTTTTCTTTCATAACTCAAACGAAGTTTTATTACAACCGTTTATGTTCAAAATATGGCAAGCAGAATATAAAGTTTCACTAATATAATGTTAGACAAGCTAGAACTTGAAGCAAAACATTTACCATATCAAACAAAAGCATTTTTTTCCTTCATTGTAGCATTAGATTACCACTATATGAAGATGTTACTTATTGAATAATACCACAAGTTTCACACAAAAACACTCATTTATACACACATGTATTCTCATTTCTAAAGACATATATTCATCACTTCCCTTTTTAATTAATTTGTACCTTAAAATTTTATAATTGAATGGTCTCTAACCAAACTTCTCAATAATTGTAGCAATAGTAACACAACTTTCAACACTCGTAATAATCAAAGAAAAAGTTTATAAATGTTTTATTACAAGATAAAAGCACTTAACTCAAACAAGTCATCACAAATATATCATTTACCAATCAAATCACATGTCTATAATTAATAATATATTGTAATCAAAATCCACTTTAATCTTAGAAATAAATATAGATGAGTAATCAAAAATAAAAATAATTGATTTTTCTCTCTAAGAATGTTAGAAAAAAATTAATCAAATAATACTATTAATAATAAAAATATGAAATAATATAATAATAATTATAAGAACAATAATAATACTAAGACATATATATATATATATATATATATATATATATATATATCAATGAATATCAATTAGACCCAATAATTCTAATAATAATAATAGATAAAAAATAAATAAAGAGAGGAGTAGAAATATCCTGGGTTGAGGCAAACATAGCGTTATTTAGAGAGAAATTAACCCTAATGCACAAGGCAAAACAAAATCATATGTGCTTCTTTCCCAAGATAGAACAACCCGTTAGATCGATCGAGTGCAACGAAAGATCTCTAAACCTTATGAGCACTACTGTTTTAAGAGATAGTACAAAGAAGAAAAGAAGAACACTTTTGAAGGAATTCTAATGTTTGTTGTATCTTTCCCCCATGCACCTAGGTGATATTTATAGATAGAAAAGGGAGACACAAGAGTGAATTGTAATAAAAAATATAGTCGTTAACTATAAATAATATTAACCCATAAAATTAAGAGTCCATAAAATATTAGTAACTTTAGGATAGTATTTTAATTATTTATTTTTTAAATTATATTAAAATATTTCTAACAACAACTTCATTTGCTTCCATCAAATAGGTGATCACCGCAAAAGAAGAAATAAAAAACACAAGAAGACACAAAATACACAACAGTGTAAGCTAATGTACAAAAGAAATATTCATACACACACACACACACACACACACATATATATATATATATATATATATATATATATATATATATATATATATATATATATATATATATATATATATCATGCCAAAAACCTACAAACGTGGTATATAACATGCAATTGACACTAAACTCAATTATCTCATTTAGAGATGGCAAATAAACTCGTCCCCGTGGGTATTGCCCGAACCCATCCCCGTTTTGATGGGGAATCCCCACATTGACTGGGTATGGGTATGGGTATGGGTATGGGTATGGGAAATTCCCGACTTTTTTAATTGGGTATGGGGATGTACATATCCCCGCCATATCTTCGTCCTTGTTTAAATTATTAAAATATTCACAATTAATTAAGTAACATTATATATATATATATACTTTTTATTTTTTATTTTTTCTAATTATTTAGTCTGTGATGAAATTCATTCGCATCTCCAATATATTTTTTAACTTATCATAACATTTATGTAATTATGTTAAAATGACGTATGCCAATTAATTTTTTTTTGTCTCATATTTGAATATTTCTATTATTTTTTAATATTGTTATGTATTGTATATTTTCCTTTCACCTGAAAATATTTAATACTCTCAATTTAAGTGTTTAATAGTATAAACCTTTCATTTCCTAGGTAATATAAAAAAAATCTTTACTTATTATTATTAATTTTTGTTTCATTTGAAGAACTCTTTTGTTTCACTAAAATAGTTTTTGTTATTTCTCAACCATTGAGTATATATATTGATATTTGAAAAGTTTTCTTAGATTTTTAATGTATTTTTCATCTTACCATACCTTTAATTATACTTTTATTTTTTGCATTATGTGATTCCTTTCAATAATCTCTCAAATTGTTTATAAGATACACATTTGTTAATTTTTTAATATTTTTATTTGTTGTTTATTTTCATCACATATAATACTATTTGATATATTTTATCTAGTTATTTTTTATTTTCTAACTCATTATCAATCATACTGTAATTTTCTCACTATAATTGTATAAATAAATTTATTTGCTATAATATAAAAATGTAATATAATTGTCATGAATATTTTTTTTTATCAACATCCAACATATATTAGAGTTCAAAAGATACAAGATTTATGTTAAAATTTTATTATTATGTTTGTTATTTGTTCTTTGCGTCATTTTGATCAAGTGATGTATTGTAACTTTTATTAGTGTATAAAAAAAGATTCATTAGAATTTAAAAAATTGAAGTAAACAAACATTTAAAATATATTTTAATTTGAATATTTGTTTTCCTTTTATATTTTTTTAAAATATTTTTAAATTTTATCAACTAAGTTTCATTAATGTTTGCAAATTCAATAAATGTTTTGGTTCTTATGAAATTTTATATGGTATTCTAATATAAAATGTAAACAATTATAATTTATTTCAAAGCATTTGATATCAAATAAACAACAATCCTCCTAATATTGAATATTTGATAATATTATGTTTACTTTACCATAATTTTTTATTATTTTATAAAAATTAATTAAAATTAATATTAAAGTAGTAAGAAAATGGGTATGGGTATGGGTATGAGATTATACCTGTTACCTGGTGGGGATGGGGATGAGACAAAAGTTTGATATCCGTTGGGTTTGGATATGGGGATAAGGATAATTAATTTTTATAGGGATGGGTATGGGATATCGAAACCCATCCCCGTCCCGCCCCATTGCCATCCCTAATCTCGATACATGTCATAGATATAGGAATCACTAAAGGTAAGCACCTATATTGGTTTCTAGTCTCCGCAAAGTACTAAGACACAAGGGGTCATCACCCAACCACACAAGGTTAATCCTATCCTATGACTAGAGAACAAGTTTATATACTAGAACATCTTGCTACTCTCACCACATAATCCATTCTACTTTATTTGAGTTTGAATGATTATTAGAGTTCAAAAAACCTTCTTCTAGACTCCTCTATATCAAGGCATACACTAACAGTAAGAACACTAGAAATTTCCCTTGAAATCCTTCAAACTTCGTCATATATTCTCACCACAACATAAACATGCTTCACATCAACCACAAAACACCTTAAAATAGTCAAATAAGAGAAATAGACAAAACAAGGCAAATTACACTATACATAAAGTACATAAAATAATTGAGTTTCACTATTTTTAAACCACTATCACTTCTAAAATGTCATTTTCTAGAGTTTCACATTCTCCTCAACAAGACAAATTTTCGTCCTCAAAAATTCACTCATCAAGTAGAAAGAAAACCATGCTCTCTTTATTTTCTCTTACGACAACCACCTAAACTTGACCAACTTATCGATCCCAACCCCTTAACTAACTGAAAACATTGCCTCTACGCTAAGTGATATAGTGTTTTACAATGGTCTAGCCACAACTCCCAAAAGCAACTTCTTAACCTCAAACTTAAAGCTTGAATGATTGTTTACACCTGACCAACCAAATTGTATATGATATATTGACTCACCTTCCATATGTTCTCCATTACCTCTTGTTGGTTTTTACCAATCTCTGAAGATATCCTTAGGTCTCAATCTAAAACATGTTATTCACTTCTGGCATACTAACAAGAAATGAACATTTTTTGTCACCCTATTCACCACCATCCTCGTAACATCATGCTTCCTTTACTGAATTGGGTCAGTGAGTAACATAGTCTATACCAATGCTATCTCACTTCTAACTAGAAATTTCAATTGTTGCAACAATGAAACCCATTCTGGTATGACGAGAAAACAACCTTCAGAATTAGAAAAAAGAAGTTGTGATTGAATTGTAAAAGGGTCTAGTTTACGATCTACTCATGTCAATGAAATTCAAAAGTTGTCTAAGAGTAAAAAAGTCGTCACATATTTCTCGAGAGGTAATTTATACTTTTTCTTATATTTAAAGATTTAATTATTTTCTCTATAATTATTTGATAATGTAATACAATTTCTAATTACTTTTTATTAAATACATTTTACTTTTATTTCATAAAATAATAATTTTTAAATAAATTAATTATTTTTCTATTCTACTTTTTTTTCTTTTATGATATTCTATTATTTAGTCATTTAATAAAAGTAAAATTTTCAAATATATTTCAATTTAATTTTGTATAATATTATTATTTAAATAAAATAATAATTTTATCTTAAAAAATATCAATTATGAAACGTATTTATATTAAATTATAATATAAATATTTTTATTATTAAATATTCTTCTTATTACACTACTAAAAAAAATGTCCTGCTCATTTTGTTTTGAAATATTTTAAGAAACACATACAAATTTTTTTATGAAAATAATTTGTAAGAAATAATTCAGCTACCAATTTTTTTTAAAATATTTTTTATAAAATATTTTTCATAAAAAAATTTGTAAAAAATATTTACAAATTTTATAATTTTGTAAGAAATAATTATCCACGAAAAAATTATTTGTCAATTAAAATTCTTAAAAATATAGTAAAAAAAATTTTTTCTTGCAAAATTTTATAATAAATTGGAAAGAAAAATTTCCTGAAGTATGAAAATTTTAATAGTATTTTAGCATGTAAAATATAAATTTGAATTATCTACTATATAATTACAGAAATCTTACATACATTAGTGAAAACACATATGCATGTATGTTCACTAATGAAATAATAATGAAATTATAATTATAAAAATAAATATAAATAACTTTTACAATTTAATTTTAGATAATTTTTATTTATTTAGTAAATCATTTTTATTCATTTAATTTAAAAAATTGGTTAAATTTAAAAGGTCGGCTAAGTTTAAAAATAAAACAGTAACTTGAAGGGTAAAAAGGTAAAAGAAAAGTAATAAGTGCACACCAAAATAGAAGATCTCTTTAATATATACATATATAAGAAATGAAAATATTAGAAAAATTATTTTTCTACCCATAACTAACCTTATAATTTCCAAATATTAATGGTGGGAGAAGTTGAACTTATAACTCCTACTCTTCTCTTTTATATTTTTTATCACTAAATCAACTTTATAATTTTATATATATTATTTATTAATTATTATAATATAAGAAAATATGAAAATTTAGTAAGAAAGTTATCTAGCCCATAATTATTTTGTTGACAATTTTCCTTATCGTTAAATTTGTTATAGTCATTTACTTTGTTAGTTTCTTTCAATTTTTTTTTCATATAATCATATGTCAGAAATAATATATAACATAAAAAATAAAACAATAATATTTTGATAATATTTTAATTGTTTTTTTTTATATTTGAGATGATATTTTTTTTAAGTAATTTTAAAATATAAAAAAATAAAAGTAAAAAAATAAGAAACTATTTAAAAAATATTATATTAAGTAAAATTTATCAAAATTTAATAATTAAAGAATTATTTTCCTAGAAAATAATATATCAGAGAAGTTATTATCTTATGTTTAATTTGTTGACTATGTGCAATTATTAACATTTTAATCCTTCGATATCTTTCTTTCTTTTTTATTACCATATGTCTCTTAAGAGATAATTTAGATTTTTACTGTGATTCATATTAAAATTTAATTGAAATTAATAAATGAGATTTTTGTTAAAATAAAATTTAAATCTAATTAAAACTCTTGTGACCAGAGATAATTTAGATTTTTACTATGATTCATATTAAAATTCAATTAAAACTAATAAATGAGATTTTAATTAAAATAAAATTTAAATATAATTAAAACTCTTGCGATTAAAATTATAAGAAATTTATTATTAAATTTGATAAAATATGAACAGGAAATTAATTTTTAATAATTTAACTTTTTATTGTAAAATATAAAATTTATTATTTATTTCAGGATTTACAATTTACCTTCTATAAGAAGACATTCACCAAGTTCACAATAACCATTAACCACTGTCTTTACAGCATTCTTCTAGATTCTTCCAGTGTTTCCTTTTCCCACCAAAAAATCATGAACGACTCACAAGACTCCGTCCCCCAAGACGTTTTCAACATGCCGTCGTCGCCGTCGTCGGACATCACTGACGACGATGACCCTAATGCTGTTAATGACGCTGCAGATGTTGATGCTGATTTATCTGAGGGATCGGAGTTTTCCGATGTTGACGCTGTTATATCTGAGGGATCGGAGGTTGTTGATTCAGGTGACGCTGTTGTATCCGAGGGATCGGAGGTTGTTGATTCGGGTGGGGAGTTGGAGTTAGGGTTTCAGTTACTTAAGTGCTTGCAGGAAATGGGCGTCTTTAAATGCTTAGAGGTAACACTGAGGGATGTTTTGAGCGAGTTCCGTGATAGCCGGTTTACTCTTCGTGATAGGATTGTGTCTCATTTGGGGAAGCTACTGGCGAAAAAATCAAAACTTTCGGAGGTTGATCTGGGTATGGATTCTTCAGAGGGTTCTGTGGAAGTTCAATCGCAGAAAGGGGAAGATGGTATGGGGAATTGCAAGGGAAATCTGGCTTCTGAAGCAGATAAAGCTTCAGACTGTTCTGACGAAGTTTTAGAGACTGTCGTTGGGAACCTTAGTTTGAGTGAGTCCGAGGTAAAGAAATTGATTGATGATGTCTTGATTCATGGTTTCTTAAAATTGATTGAGATTTGTAATGAAGAGGAAAAAAATTATGATTGGTTGGAGGTGGCCGAAGCTTTTGGAATTACTTTTCCTCGCCCAAGGTGGTGGCCGGAAGGCTATGACGGAAGGCTTTGACGAATGAGGAAAACTGTGAAACCATAATCTTTGAACTTCTAGTTATTTCAAAGGTTTTTTCATTCTCGTTTTTTGCACTTGTTAGTGGATGATAGAATGGTAGGGGTTCTAATTTCTCTATGTTTGGGAATGTTTTGTAGTGTCGGTTTGTCTTTTGTAATTGTGGTCCAAACCTTGAATCAGGATCATCAAACTCTTATCTACATGTCTTTATTTTGTGCTTCTTTTACCTAGTTTATTTTGGTTTGTTGCCTTCGCTCTTTCTAACCAAAAGATCTTAATTAGCAAATTTATTTTAGACAATTGATAATTAGACCCTTTATATGATTATTACGAATATTGTCCATACTTATGTTTAATTGTATATTTCAGAATACTAAATAAATTGAAACTTTTCTTGTAAATGATCTTTATAGGTAATTCACGAAAAGTTTAGATGTTTTATTATGAAGTACGATATGTAAATGTATCAGAGTCATCGGGGGTGAGAGAAAAACATGAATCGGCTAAGAGAGAAAAAAAAACTTGAACCGACTAAGAGACTCGTCGATTTCTGGTAAGAGTCATCAGGGGTGAGAAAAAAACATGAACCGACGAGACTCATCGATATCTGAGCCGTCAGTATTCAAATTTTATTTATGAAATTTAACTTTAGCTACTGCACACGCAGACAATTCCAGGCCTATTTCACATGCACAAAACCCCATGCTGCACACATTTTCTCAGAAAAGATTTCGTCCATCTTCACACGCAAAATCTTCAGGCATTTAAAACATTAACTTTTTCTTTTCTTCTTCCATATATAAACGTAATTAGTAATTGCAATATATTAAAATATATTAATCGCAAAAAAATATTTTAATCGCTTCATAAAAGTTATTTTGTAAGATATTCATGAAAAAAATGATATTGATTTGATGTGTGTGTTCAAACAGTAGATAGGAAAGGTATTTTAAATTATATTAAAAAGATTTCGGTACATTAATTATAGTAATTAAACTTAAATGCTTATTAACTTATATGAAATCTCTCTATCTAACAAACTTTTTCATTCATGATTTTCTTTTTCTTTAGAGTTGTGTAACTCAAAACAATACAGTAAGAAGAAAAAAAACATAATCAATCTAACATAACATTATTTCTTCCTTCCTATCAAATTTCAAATTTTGAATAAAAAAATACCAACATTTGACATTGAATAAATTGCCCATAATAAGCTTAAAAATCAGCCACATATGTCCATTTGTACATACTTTCCCTTCCTTCCTCTATTCTTTCAGGTAGAATATAAAAAGAATAAAGTATTGAAACCAAGATTGAAAATAAGTTGACCTTAAACAATGAATAACGAATGCATTACTGGATGGTACGAAGGTGAACCCTAGTTTCATAAAAATGGAAAAAAAGAGATTCTGACAACACAAATACATTAACAGAGATTAACAGCTAGAAATGTAAAAATGGAGCGTAATTGTGAAGAAAATGATAAAATGTTTGAACGGATATTGAGAGCAAAAGCTCCATTGATAAGCATTACAGAGCAGGTTTTATGCATTTTGTATAGGGGAAACAGAGAAGGTGTTCAGGTTGTAGAGCATAAGGGAAAAATGGTTGTTCCGAGATAAAAGACTCAAGACTTATCAATGTCACACGTAAGTAAATGGATAAGGCAAACCATATTTTGCACTGTCAAATAGCCACATTCTGTAATTTTGGTGCCACGTTTTATTTTTTTTTAAGTGTTGATTTTAAATTTAGAGTAAGTAGTGATCACATTAGTTATATAATTTTTGTTAACATATATTAGATTAACGGACTCAATTAATGTATTATATATTAATCATTAGCTCATTTGAGTAATATATTGATTTTTGTGAAAGTTATTATTTAATATAGATATGGATGTGACTTCTATTATTAATTTATCCTGTGTATTAGAATATGCTAAAAAGTAATTTATTTTTTACTGGTTATTTTGTTAACGGTTAGCATTCGTTTTAAGTCTAAAAATATGATATTCTATTTTATGATAAAGAAAATAAGAAAAAAATACATTTGTTAAATTTATAAATATTATATATTCGTTAAGTTTCTCAACTTTAATGTTAGAATAAAATAACGAGAGATAACAACACTAATAGTTTCATTATTATTACCAACACCACTAAATAATATATAATAACAATAATAATATTGTATTATTAATAATAAGAATAGTACCAATATTAATAATAATAAAAAAAAATTTCCATTAATTCTCATCATTATATTGGACAACTAATCTGCATGAAGTCACGACAACATTAAACAATGCTAATAAATTTGGCCTTTTAAAAATAATGTACAACAAGAATGTTACTATTTAGCTTCCAAAAATGATGTAAACCAACGCAGAGTTCATTCTATACATTTTAAGTGTATTTATTAAAAAAAAAATAAGTGTACTTGATTTTGTTGTCGACTTGGCCGATGCATCACTTGAAAAATTAAAGTGTCGGATGACCGACACATTGTCCTTCAATTGGTGGCGTCGGATAACCCACGCATACATCACTTAATTAAAAGAAAAATAGTATTATTAGATTATCTTTCACACGTTTCCCCTTTTCTCAATTTCATATTGGCTCCATTTTTTTGTGCAATAAACCTTTTGCGCCCTTTTTCTCCAACAGCGAATGCTCCCATTTCTGAATGTTTTGCACCTCATTTTTGCTGCGAGTGCAAGTTCAAGGGTTTGGAATATGTTAAGCGAAATCAGGGGTTTATGTGACCTTTTCTGCCACGAGTGCGAGATAAGCTTCAATGGCGACGAGTAAGTGAGCAAGTGAGAAAGCAATTTGTTCTCCCTTTCTCTACAAAGAGATTCAAAGGTATAAGTAAGCCTTCAGTGAGCCACATTTCCTTCCCCTTTCTCCGCGATTGCAAACAACGACTATGAATAACTTTGTGAGTTTGATTCTGCATTTACCGTCATGACTTCTTCAAGTCACTATGCACTCTTCCACGACCTATCACGCACCACATTGGCCTAACAACATCGCCTTCACGCTCACCTTCAAAGCCCCTTCCAACACTCGCGCTTCTCCGTTCCAGCCACCTCATGAGCCAACAAGGGGAGCAAATAGGTTTCAATTCCTAGTAACTCCTTATCCCTCTCTTTCTTAGTTTTGGGTTTTTCCTATTAGGGATTCATTGCTTTGTGTTTTGGGATGCTTAAATCTGTTTTGAGTATTTGTTATCTACCTCTGGGAGGCTTTGTTTATGTGTTTAAGACATGCTTTTCAATTACAACTCTTTCTTTTGAACACAGAGTGAAGGCTGTATTGTCTGGTGAAGATTCAACAACTGGTTTTCGAATTTGGTGTTGGTCATTAAGCATTTTAAGTGGAGGTAAAGAACTTTTGGAGAACTGAAATATTGAACTTGAGGTGCGTAATTGAGTTAGGTTTTGAATAGCGTTTTAAATGTATATTATTTGACTTTTGATGTCGTTTTTCACCTTGAATTAAATGGCTCTACGATTGGAATTACTGAGTGTTGAGGCTGAAAAAAGGACTTTGGAGTGGAGGTTACATTTGAGTTGGCAGCTACACTGGCAAGGTCAGTTTTCTCTTTGGATAATAATTAACTTATTTATTCATGAATGGTTGTTTTGGATTGAGGACGAAATTATTGAACGAAAAACCTATAGGAGAATTAACTTTTTGTTTACTGATATGGAAACTTGTAAAAGGTCTAAGATTGTGTGTTTGCTGCTATTCTCTGAGACATTTGACACTTATGCACATTTGGTCGCAATTTAGATGCTGTATTTGGGTTTTGGGTTTTCAGCCACAACATTTTCCCTTGCAACAAACTCAATTACTTAACTGTTGCAGATGGATGGAGCTGGTTTTCAATGGTAGATAGTTAGTGTTTCCAACTATTACATGTTTGAATCTGAAGATGAAAAATATACATACTTTAATAGTAGGGTATGGACGAAATTGAGATTTTCGCATACAGTCAAAGAGAGTTATGCATTATTGTAGACCCTATTCACTTTTGGCAAATTAGTACAACACCTATTTTTATTTATAATCTTGTCGGTTAGTTTCATTCAAAAGGTCAAATTGGTTTAGAGCGGTATCATCCTAACCCAAAACTTTAAGTATGATTTGCCAATTACACGTTGTTTAATGTATATTAATTGATTGTTCTTTAAGATATTCTCCTTTTGTGCTCTCCTAAGTACACCTACATGCTAAAAATTCAGAACATTTTTAATATATAGAAATAATGGTGTTTTAAAGAGAATGCTTTTACTTAAAGTTAATGAGTAGTTGATTTTTAAATTGTTCCTGCAGAAACAATAACAGGTTACTACGAGACTCAAATCTTATCTTACCTCAATCTTGAAATCCCCTACATGGATACTCTTCGGCTTTATTTGAGATGTCTTCACATACTGAAGGCTTGGTGGAACATTTTGGAGGTTACCTGTAGAAAAGACTTCAACGATCAAGTCAGTAAAAGCTCTTAAAGTCAAATCTCAATCTTTAGCACTAATGAATTGCGTACCTTTAATTATTGGGATCCACCTATATTTATAGAACATTAATCATATTTTCCTTTGCTTATGGGCTAGGTCCTTAATTGGCTCGTATGGGCCTGGTTAAAGCCCAAGCTTCAGGTTTGGCATTTGACTCTGAGGGCTCAACTATTTTACCTAAGTTAGGGTAGACGACCTTTACTGCTAAGGAGGGATTGTTTGGTTTATATAACTTGGCCATCATGTAAGCATTGTCTCTTCATATAGTCAACTGTCTAAGCTCTATGTTATAGTGATATAAGTTAGTGGTTAGGTCCGAGCGTCTTGCCTTAGCTGCATAGCTTGGATACTAGTTCATGTCGGTCTTATTCGACCAATATGGTACATAAATAATAATGAATAACAAAACAAAAAACTAAAAGTCTTAAAAAATATAAGAAAAACTTTTGTTTCGGCCAAAAGTAATTAGTTTGTTAGGCCTTAATTTGTGCAATTAGAAAACGGAATATATTCATTAAACTCGTCTCACATCTTATAATAATTCACCATAGTCATTTAGCTACGTCAATGTATTTGTAATTAAAATATGGTATATGACAAAACTTAAATTTCTAAGAGAAGAATATTTACTTTCCTGGCTTCATCACATGGCAATGGCAAGGGAAAGTAGCCAGAATGAAGAAGAAAATGGCCCAATTGGGATGGGAAACTATTCACAATCCAATAATAAGAAGGATATTGAGAAAAAAGAGACACCATTTTTTCCTACAACGAGAAATGGCATAGTTGAAATTGTGTCTGAAATTATTTCAAAATCCAAATTTCGCTTGTGAAACTAACTCGCAAGAGGGAATGTATTGTTGGTGGTAGTGAGAAATAGAAACCCTTTGTACTTAAAATTTTGAAAATGGAGATTGAGGTCAGAAGTTTGGAATACTTTATCCATGGCAGTAGATAAGGATGGGAAGACCATGTTACACCTAGCAGCAGAGGGTCTGGCATAGGATATGCTTCCTTACCATAACTAATATAGGCTAACTAGGAAAACATGGAATGAAATGCTAGCGGGACTGTAGTGCCAATATTGGCACTTTTTATCTTACTATAATTTGATCTTAGAATCCATTTTTGTGTGACTTTAATTTGATCTCATTAAAGTCACAATGTACTTAATTTTATGTTTGGAATTTCAGTTGTAAATTAATGAAATCATATGCTGGATTTCTAGATTGATTAGATTGCTTGAAATCTGTCTAGATGGATATTGGATGTAGGTTCAGGAATTGGATGCATAATCTGGGATGTGCTTAGAAACAAATTGGTTATTTCAAATTACGCAGCCATTTGCGTAAGCTTAGCCGATGCTAGGTCGACACTAATTATTAAAATTCTAATTGTTTGCGTCAGTCAGACCTACAAAAAGAACTTTTTTTAGATCTCCATTTCAGTTATTCGTGGGCTTGGCCCATGCATAGAGAAGAAGAATAAAATTATTATTATATTTCTTATTCATTTTCATGGATTTAGCCGACGATAAGAAGGCAGCAACTGTGCATCCTCATTTAGTCGACGCAAATGAACTTTGCATCTAGGTAATGGGCGTGGATCACGTTGTCGTCGCTGGACCAACACGATCATCATATTATCGATGACTTTTCACTTGTTGCGTAGGTTTTTGACCGATGAAAAAATCATATATTCTTGTAGTGATGCATGAAAGGTAACGAAAATAAAGTGTGAAAGCTTTCTTTCCAAGTTGTTAGCACTTGTATATGGTCCATTTTCATGGACAACAACATTATGTTTTCTGTTAATATTTTATAAGATATTTTTTTTGAATTTCTATATGATATATGGGAAGGAAACCATGAATAATGTGAATATGAAAGTAATAATATCATTTGTAAATTATAATAAAAACATTATATTTCAACTTCAAAGCAAAAACGGTCATTAATCTCATTATTGAGACATTGGTTTGTTATTCTCGTTATCTTTCACTACTTTGTCATTTTCAATGAAAATGTGAAATTGTTAATTTGATGGTAAAAGATTTAGAAATAAGTTAGTTTTAACATAATATTAGGGTTTACCTGGTGTGTTATTTATCATCTTTTCCACCTTTCATGAAAGAATGAACCTTATTTTTTTACATGCATTTTTTGATAGATTTTCATCCATATTTGAGTGGAGATAAACTTGAGAACTCTACAAAAGAACAATATGAGCTTGGAAGATGTTTGAATATACAAATGGAAGAAAACTAATTTGTTTTAGAAAGTGTAAAAGTATAGATTCGTCAAATTGTACAACACGATTTTTTAAATAGTTTTTATGAATTTTTTTATCAGTAGAGAATGAACATAAAACATGGCAACATACTAAGTAACAGGCTCTACAAATATGTGTGTGGTCAGAAGTAAAAGCATGCCAAAAATACATCAAGAATATTGACTATTGTGAGGGCTAACCTAAAAATATGATATATTTATTTGATATAAAAGAAAATAAAAGCATGCAAAAAATAAATTAAGAATATTAACTATTGTGAGGTCTGACCTAAAAATATGATATATTTATTTGATACAAAAGAAAATAAAAATAAAAAACTTATAAATGATATCATTTCTTTTTTATTCATTATTATTTTATTAATGTTACTAATTGTAGTAGTTACAAAATTAATATATTATTAGAAACATAAATATTTCAATCAATTAATTTTTATAATTTTTATTTAGGAGAGATGGAAAGTTGAAAAATGGAATACGAGAATGAAAAAGGATGAAAATTGAAATATGAGAGAATACACATTTTTTCAATGATTTACTGTAGTATGAATACAATTTTCATATAGTATAACATTTAAAAAAATTTACTCAGTTTATATTAATTGTTATATAATTTTAAAAATAATAAAACTTGTATGCTTTTTTTTATTGTTGTAAAACTCATAATTAGGATATTTTGTACTTTTAAATCTAATGATTTCAATTATTTTTCATTAATATATTATTAATGTTAGTAATTGTAGTAGTTACAAAATTATTATATCATTAGAAACATAAATATTTTAATCAATTAATTATTTCCATTTTCAATTTTTTTTAAGGAAGGTAGAAAGTTGGAAAATTGAATATGAGAATGGATAAAAGGTTAGAATATGAATGGATAAAAGGTTAGAATATGAGAATATACATTACTATGTGAAAAGAAATCACACAAAAATTGACGTTACATACGCTTTTTAGTGTTGTAAAACTTTTGAAACTATAAAGTATATTGAGATATTTTTGTATTTTTTAACTTTTTAAAGATTTCAGTTCTTTTTCATCATTATTATTATATTAACAATGTTATTAATTATAGTAGTTACAGAATGAATATATTATTAGAAACATAAATATTTGAATTAATTAATTGTTTCTATTTTAACAACTAAGGAGCATTGAATTACTTTTGATAATCTAATATAAATGTTTAATTCGTTATTATATGATATGGTTAATTTTTTATAGTTAATTTTATTTTAAATTTAAAAGTTAATTTTTTTGGTCTTTATTAGTAGTGCTTATTTAATATAGTACCCATAATCATTTATCTATTTATTTATGAATAAATGATATTTATAAATTTTCACTTTTGATCTAATTTATTTTGGGTTAAAAGTCTGATTTTTAGAGTGTAACCTAGTCAGTTGAAATTCAATGGAAAATCAAATTATGAATTTTGTGTAAAAAAATATATGCCCTGCAAAATATGAAATGTATGCGACAAATATGACGAAAAAACCAATGAAGTTTGGACTTTCAATCCTCTTTCCTGTAGAATTGTTGTTATTAACATCAGTCACCACATTAGAATTTGAATGATAGTCTTCTGATAAAAAGAATAATAAATAGTACCTGAATGACTGTTGATCCTAAGGTGGGTGTTTTGATCCTTCTCATTCTACCATTTTTACAATGTCTTGGATCCACAGTAGAATCTTAGTTTATGGCTTTTGAATGATGAAGAACACAATCAAATGTTGTGCAAAACATAAAAATACACTTTCAAGTAGTTTTGGCAATATTAGTAGTTGACATTGGAAACTAATTATGATTTTTTTTTATATAAAAAATTTCCTACAATGGTAATCTGGCTTATTACAACAAAATCCATACAAATGTTTTCGAAATAGGAAGCCACACTTTACTTTTAGTTTACAGTAATAATAAGTTCAAATTTTTTATCCATTGAATATATATATATATATATATATATATATATAATATTTATAGATATTAGTATTATTATTGTTAATATTTTTTTTTGTGCATATAGAATTGTTTTGATTGCTGAAAAATCATTGTATTGTAAAGTACATAGTAATAAAACTAAATTTATTCACCAAATAGGTTCATAATGACTTGTATTTGATTTCATCAAAAGCAAAGCCGCAAAATGTTTTACTCTACTAATTTTATAAATATTTATTTTAACACGATATATAGAAAATGTTTTACTCTACTAATTTTATAAATATTTATTTTAACACGATATATAGAAAATGTTTTACTCTACTAATTTTATTTATGTATTTCTTTTCATTTTATTTCTATTATTTTAGATTCACTTATAAACAATCAAATTTATTTATGTATTGTTGTTTATTTTATTTCTATTATTTTTTCTTAGATTTCATACAAAGGCATAAAAAAAACCCGATTGTATTTTGAAAGTTCAAATTCTAATTTTTAATTTCTAATTTCTAATTATAAACAATCTAATTATTATGAAAGATCAAATTAAAAAAAATAAAAGTCAAATGTTCTATATTACCTATAGAAATTCAATTAATGTTTTAATGTATCATTTCCATTAAAGTGTTTTTATTAGAATTGAAATTTAAAATAAAATATGTATACATATTTTTACATTACATATTATATTATAAACAATGTAATTGTTTGTATCGAAGATTCGATTATAATTCTAATTTCAAATTTGTAATTTTTAATTTTTAATTATAAACAATCTAATTATTTATATGAAGTATAAGATGAAATAATTTTTTTAAAAGTCACATTTTCTATATTAGCTACACAAATTCCATTAATAATTTCAACGAAATTTTTATTTTGACACACAATTTTTACTCCCTTTTGACATTATCAATGAGTCACTCATTTTTTTAATTTCAAAATGTGATTTTTTTTTTTAATTTTCTCAACAACGACTACACATGTGGCAAAAGAGGTTGAAAGAGTGAAAATTGGTTTTCTTTGATAGAGAGAACGAGAACTTTCCTTTAGTGCTAAATCACTTCCTTACGTCTTGGTTTCCTTTGTCAGAGAGAACGAGAACCTTCAGTGAAAGTAGTGACGAAGCCTGAGTTCACTATTTTTGAAGCCTCAGTTCGTTGTTTTCTTCGTTCCACTGTTGAAATCGCCCACGATTCGTGTTCTGTTCGTTCACATTGTGCATTGTCGACGACATTCGGTGGTTGTTCGGTGTGTTAGTTCAGTGATTGAAGCATAGGTCAACGATTGAAGCATAAGTTATTCGTTTTTTGCCTTTTTCTTGGTTGATAATTATTAGGGCATTCGTGGGTGGTTCTTTTGGTTGTTGGGCAACGATTTGATGTTTGTGCTTCTATTGTGGGGTTCAATGCTTGGTTCTTTGTGGGTTGTTGTTGACATGTGGTATGGGTACATTGTTATTGATTCTTGTTTGTTTTTTTTGTAGTTCATAGGATTTGTACAAGTGATGGCTAAGAAGAGTGAACATTATGAAAATGTGATTTCAATGTGTTATTGATTCTCTATACCTAATATGGACCAAAAATATTTACATTGGGGTCCTTATGAACAAAAAAAAAATTCATCGTAATCATATTTCACGATAAAAAGAATATGGCACCACCATTGATTGACATATGGGGAACCATGTGAAAATATGTGGAGAGTTTCCTTAGGGTTTTTGTACAATAAATGGACAATATTGTAATGAATAGACATCATGTTCTATCTACCCAATATGGGCCATCAAAATTGACATTGGACATCCCATGACCAGAAAAATAGTCAATTAGAGTCAATCTTAATAGAAAAGAAAATATTGTAATAGCACTAACTCATATATGGGGACTCCATCATCTTAAGAACAATTACGTCACAATCATATCTATAAAAACCAATATATACTAATACTTTAACATCAAAATCTCATAAAAAAAATTCATTCATGATGGAGCTTGGTGGATACATGAAACTCTAAGTGCAGCGGAAATGATGGAGGAAGCATGGAAGAGTGGAAGGCAAGTTTGTAGGCTCTTGCTTGCAATGGATAGGTGAAAGGATGAATGATTTAGAGGTGGTTCTAGCTTAGGAAGGGGGCTAGAGGTAAAGAGAGTAAGCTCTCTAAAAGATGACTCTCAAGTGGCAATAGTGAGGAGTGTTCTCAACTCAAAGTGTCTATTGCACAAAAATTCAAGAGTAAAAATGTACAAATGGTCTACTTTTGGCTTTTATATGTGAGCCTAAAAGCTAGACTAATTCTTGGCCCTTAGATCAAGCTTGGAGGAGAAGCTTTAATCATCACCC
>Ga0099822_1001139_pt1 | contig 29674 bp, 11 predicted proteins | sample CowpeawhiteBW_FD_76839 | JGI IMG/M metagenome (GOLD analysis project Ga0099822, IMG submission 76839) | Root nodule microbial communities of legume samples collected from California USA - Cow pea white BW | ecosystem: Host-associated > Plants > Roots > Nodule | place: USA: California | collected... | reverse complement strand
TGTTGGACTTTGGTGCATTCAATGGCAGCCAGTGAACCGCCCATCCATGAAATCTGTCATACAAATGCTAGAAACTAAAGAGGAAGATCAGTTAACTGTGCCTCCTAATCCATTTCATTCAACAACTTCAACTACTGCTAGTTTCACTTCAGCAAGAAGACCTTTGGAGTTGGAAGCGATTCAAGAATAAGAGAATAGTTACATTAACAAAGATGTGTTTTATTGATTTATTATCATAGGATGTTAGTATTTCAAGGTTGTGAAAGGGATAGTTGAAGGGATAGAGAAAATGTGTAGATAGTAGATTGTGAAAGTAGTAGTTGGAGAAATGTATTTTGTAGTTGAGAGTAATTGTATTAGATGTTGTGTTAATTGTTCTTAATTGTTACAAATGGTAGGATACATGGGTATTTATAGACCCATAGATTATTCTAGAAACTCCTAGCTAGAACTTATGCAAATACTTCTAGAGTTCTCTACATAGTACAATGTTCTTGAATTTTCTTCCTATCCTAAACTTTTCTCCAATACTCTAGAAGTTTCATTACATTTCAATAACTCTATCTTAGATTTTTCTAGATTGTTCTAGAATTTGCATCATACTTTAATACTCCTCCTTCATGCAAATCCGATGATCCATACAGGCCCGACGACCCGAATAAGCCCGATGACAAGGACGGGCCAAAAGACCCGAACGGGCCCGACAACCCGAAAGGGTCCGACGACCTAGACGGGCCCAACGACCCGAACGAGCCCGAAGACCCAGACGGGCCCGGTGACCCGGATGGGCTCGGCGCCCCGGAGGAGACCGGATGAGACCTTTCTGAGTTATTGCGCCCGTTCGGTTCGTTGGGCCTGTCCATGTTGTTTAGGCCTGTTTGGGTCGTTCGGCCCGTTCGGATCATTGGGCCTGTCGAGGTCGTTGGGCCCGACCGGGTCGTCAGGCCTGACTGGGTCGTCGGACCCGTCTGGGTCGTAATGCACGATCGGGTCGTCGTGCCTATCCAGGTAGTCGGGCCCATCTTGGTCGTTGGGCCCGTTTGGGTCGTTGGGCTCGTCCGGGTCGTCAGGCTCGTTCTGATCGTTGGGCTCGTCAAGGTCGTTGGGCCCGTTCGGGTCGTCAGGCCTATCCGGGTCGTCGGGCCCGTCCGAGTCATCATGCACATCCGGGTCTTCGTGCCCGTCTAGGTAGTCGAGCCCGTCTGGGTCGTTGGGACCGTCGGGCTCGTTTTGATCGTTGGGCCCGTCGTGGTTGTGGGACCCGTTCGGGTCGTAGGGCCTATTCGGGTCGTCGGGTCCATGCGGGTTGTCATCCACATCCGGGTCGTCGTGCCCGTTCAGGTACTCGGGCCCATCAGGGTCGTTGGGCCCATTCGGATCGTCGGGCCCATCCGGGTCATCGGGCTCGTTTTGATCGTTGGGCACGTCGGGGTCGTTTGGCCCGTTTGGGTCGTCGGAACTGTCCGAGTCGTCGGGCCCGTCTGGGTCATCGTGCACATTCGGGTCGTCGTGCCCATCCAGGTTGTCTGGCCCGTCCAGGTTGTTGCGCCCGTCCGGGTCGACGGGTAGTCTAGGTTGTACGGCCTGTTTGGGTCGTTAGTCCCATCCGGCTCGTCGGGCTCGTCGGGCTCGTTTGGGTCATCGTGCACATTCGGGTCATCGTGCCCATCCGGGTTGTCTGGCCCATCCAGGTTGTTGGGCCCGTCCGGGTCGACGGGTAGTCTAGGTTGTACGGTCTGTCTCGGTCGTCAGTCCCATCCGACTCGTCGGGCTCGTCGGGCTTGTTTGGGTTGTCGAGCCTGTCGTGTCGACGGGCCCATCTGGGTCGTCAGGCCCGACTTTGTCGTAAGACCCGTCCGGGTCGTCGGGTCCATACGGGTCGTCAGGCACGTTTGGGTCGTCGGGCTTGTTTTGGTCATTGTGCTTGTCAGGTTTGCCGGGCTCGTACAGGTCTTTGGGCTCGTACGGGTCGTTGAGCCCATCCATGTCGTTGGGCTCGTCCGTGTTGTCGGGTTTGTCCTGGTTGTCGGGCCTGTCTGGGTCGTCGGGCCCGTTCGGGTCGTTGGGCCTGTTTAAATCATTGTTCCCGTTCGAGTCGTCGTTCTTGTTGAGGTCGTGGGGTAGGTCTGGGTCGTTAGACCTATTCGGGTCGTCGTGCTTGTTTGGTTCGTTGGGCCTGTCCCACAAATAGTAATATATTTTAAAAAATAATATATTTTTCATGTGGAAGATGAAAGTCCATGGGTTGGTCCTATCCCACAAGGCTTTTATAGGGTTTTTGGCCTTGTGGGCCTCTTTGTTGGGGGCTTTTTTTCAATGTGAGCTTTTTTGGCCCTAACCCACATGGGCCAGGGCCAAACCCTGTGGACTGGGCCAAATTGACACCTCTAAATATAGGCATCTAGTGTAGAGATTTTTATTCTCTGTATGTAGATAAAACTTGCCAATACCAATTAAGCAAATAATGTTGAGGGACTTAAATACTATCACATAAGACTTAAATACTACCACCTTATACAACTTATGAAGTTCATTTAACTTTACCAAATCAATGACTTACAAATTGAAGGAAAGAATGATCACAAACAAGTTATGATTTGTCTAACATTTTTTGGTAAAATACTATGAATAGCCATTTGTAACAATTGTTGCATTAAGATGTGGGAGTCGTGAGACTTCGGTCTAATGAGCTTCAAGTCCCACATCAACACTATAAGTTCTTAATATTTAAAGAGTATCCTTGTTGGACCTTGACACTCTTTACAAAAACTTATCTTTTCTTGTTTGGACATAGTATGCAAGGGGCAAAAAGGTACGTTTACCAACTGCCAATGGTGCCAAGCAAATCCAAATGAGCATTTCACTAGTGGAAAAGGGAGAATCTATGACGACTTATTGAGCCACCTGTCATAATAAGTTGACCGGTGGCATTTTTGTAATAAAAGTAACAATTATTATGACAGGTGAGAGGGGATCTACCATAATAAGTGAAAAGAGGAAACTTATTATGACGGGTGCAGTAGACCTATCATAATAAATAGATGCGATGGCAAAATTGAAATATGTTAAAAATATATTATGATAGATTTTGGGAGACCTGTCATAATATCTAAATCCCTAATTTTTCCATTCCCTCATCTCTCTTTCTCACCTCCCTTCTTTCTCAAAGTAGTTTCATTTCTCTTTCTCGTCCACCTTCTTTCTCAACTAGTCCATGTTGCGTTCGTCGTCTCCCTTCATTCTCAAACAGTCGACGCGACCTTCGTTTCTCATTGTCGTAGCTTCCACAAGCATTGTCATCATTAGCCTATCCCAACGATGTTGTTTGGAGCGTTTTTTGATGATGTCATTCGTCGCGTCATTTGCCCTCGTTGCCACACTAGTGATTCTGCCATCGTTTTGACAGGTTTTCCCTCTTTCGTTCACTTAGTTTGCACATGTCTGTCGGGCTATGGTTATACTTTGGAGTGACTGAGAATTGCTTTGTCATTTTAATGTGTGTTGCAATTGTTACCCTGTGTTGGCATCATATTGAATCTTAAAGGCGTTTCTAGATTGGTTGAAATGTTACACGGGAATGAATGCTTATCTTAGGTTGTAATGCTTGCGTTTGGTTTAAAGTTTTAATTTGGTTGGTTTTTGATTCATCCAAAAATTTTATCCTTGTTACTCGGTTTGCTTTTTTTCCTTATTCGAAAGTTTTGGGGAATTATGGGTTTAATTTTAATTACCCTATCTTGTGACTTAAGAATTTATCTGTAGGTGCTAAGTTTAGGGGTCATCTTTTATTTTTATTTGGCTCATTCATGAAATTTTAAATCCCATTTTGATTTGCAAAATAATTGGTTGGACTGATTTCAATGGAATTTGTTTCATACATACAGAAGCAAACAACATGCATTACCCAATTTTTTTTAGTAGAAATGTTCGGTGACTAAATTTCACTGATTGATTATAATTATTTTATTTATAATAGAAATTGTTTTAGTAATTAATGATTTTTTATTTTGTAAATTGATTATTATAATGATTAACAAATTTTTTATCACTGATATTTGTGGTTGTTAATAGAGGCTTTTTTTTTGTAGTGAAGATTAAATGTTGTAGAAAAATAGTCCATTCTTTTTAAATAATTTATTTGTGAATTTAAAATTAATAAAAAAACTATTTTTAAAATTTAAATTTACAACAAAAGAAACCTATTGTTTTTAATCGATTATTTTCACAAAAGAAAGTTGCTATGATTTTTATTTTCATAAAGATTTACTGTGGATAGTTTTTATAGGAACTTTGGCAAGAAATTTATTTTTAAATTTTACAATCATTAACTATTTACAAACAAATTATCTATCAATTAAAACGGACAATATATACAATAATAAATTACTTTTCTTACATATTCTAAGAAATCTATAAAAAAAAACTCGACAAACATTTGTCTCTCCTAAAATATGTGTGAACATGATTATGGAGATCGAAGTAAATTTGAGCAAAATTATAAATTTGGTTATCCATATTTTATACTTCAAAATATAAAAACAAAGGAGAATAAATTATACAAATGACATATTATATATGAGCATATTCAACATGTCAAAAATTATTCCCTATTTCTGATTCTGTAGAGTACTAGAATAACTAATAAATTCACTTGTTATTGTTTGTTTGGAGTTTTCCGCAGCTTCATATGGATATAAAGAAAAATTTGGAGGAATTTCCAAGTTTTCTATATCTCCTTCGAGCATTTCTACTACTTTATTCATAGAGGGACGATCATTTGGATTCATTTGTATACACCATAGTGCAATTACAATAATCTTCTTTGCTATTTTCTTTTCCTCTTCTGTGATACCTTCTAGTTCTATATCTTTTTGTTCTCTAATGTTTTCATAAATCCAAGAGGGAAAGTAAATTTGGCTTGAATGCTCTACTTGGGGATTCAAGTTTTTCCTTCTACTTGCCATTTCCATCAAAAACATCCATCAAAAACATTCCAAAACTATAAACATCAGACTTATGAGATATTCTCCCAATGTTTTTATAAAACAATTCTAGAGCCATATATCCGATTGTTCCTCCCACTGTTGTCGTGGTGACAATGCTATTATCTACCAGATATAGCTTTGCCAATCCAAAATCAGATACCTTTGGAATGAAATCATCATCAAGTAGAATATTGTGTGGCTTTATATCAAAATGCAAAATTTGCATCTCGCATCCATGGTGGAGATAAGCAATTCCTCGAGCTATCCCAATTGACATATTATATATTTTGTCATAACCAAAATCTACACTTTGGTCTTTAGAAAAAATAATTTTATCAAGAGATCCATTGGACATGAATTCATAAACAAGAGCACGTCTTGAACCCTCAACACAAAATCCAATTAAGTGTAATATGTTTTGATGATGTATTCTTCCAATGGTAGCAACTTCATTGATAAAGTCATGTCCATTACCTTTTGATTTACCTAGCATTTTTATTGCCACACAAGTTCCACTAGATAATTTTCCCTTGAACACCGAGCCATAACCTCCTTCACCCAATTTTTCTTTGAAACCTTTAACCATCTTCTTGATTTCCTTTTATGAGTATCTAATAGGCATCAAGTTATTGTGTTCTAGATAATTTTCAATATTTTCATACATTGATAAATGCCTTCTCCGCCATTTGTATATCAAAATCACAATAAGTAATGTCACCGCAAACAAAAATCTGAGTAGCAAGAATAATGGTAAAGCATAGCGTCCAATGATAAATGATATTGATGCAAAGCTAAGGTCTACTTTTTCAAATATTAGGTTCCCTTCTTTTATTGTTGCATGGAGTCCTGAAAAATAAAATTACAAATGTAATTGTGAAGAAAAAATGTGTAAGTCGGCACCATATAAGTAGAACTTCCTAAATCTGGTTAATAAAGTGAGAAGAGTTCATGTTAAAAGTTCACTTATGAAATTATATAATTACTTTTAAAGTTTGTACATAAGTATAACTTCCTGAATTCGCCTACTAAAGTAAGGAGAGGACAATGTTAAAAGATCAATTATAATAATTATATTATTAATTTTAAATTTTGTTATATGAGAGTATTTTGATTTATCATAATTTTGAGTCATTGTTTTTTAATCAATAACTAGACTTTATTTCTAAATTGCTCTATTTTAAGAGTGTGAAATCTAGTTTCTATAAAGGTTTTTATTAGACGAAGTTCTAGAGACTATCATACACAAATTGTTATAATAAATGTTCTATTAAAAAGCCAGCATATAACTAATATTATTTTTAGCATAAACAAGTAGAACAATTTACCTGTCCAAACATAAGTCACAAAATCTGCTAGAAAAGTATACCTAAATGAGTAAATAGAGGGAAAAATATTTGTTTGATAAGAAAATTAATTAACATGGGATATTATAACAAAATATATTTGTTAAAATAAAACATTAATTTGGTTTCCAAAATTCGATAACAAATAATAATAACATTAAAAGAAAAATAAACTTTGTTTCTAAAATTTGATACCAACCATCAACATAGTAATAATAAGAACACCAAAAGAAAAAAAAATTGTTTGTAAATTATATCAAAAAATTTAGTTCTTATGCTGCTACATATTAGTCAATTCATGTCAACATGAAAGAGGGACAAATATAGATTTATTAATTAAAAAGTAAGATATGTTTAGCAATGTTTTATTACTTGATTAATAAATATGAAATGATATATATTTGTAGAGTTTATAAATAATGGAAAAGTATATAGTTGAATAAAGTAATGACACATCCAAATCAAAGAGCAGATAAATTAAGGTGGTACTATTCTTACATGGTGGATAAGCTAGCACTTGAAACCATATCCCTGTACCTGAAAATATCATTTTCAGAATTATTTTTATCACTTTAATACCGCATAGAAAAAATACATTTTAACACGTTTCTACATTTATTTAACACATTATTTCTGCTCTCCCATTATAAAAATCATGTAAAAAAAATATATAAGTGTCATCTTATCATTGCCCCACTGCATAATGCCATAAGGGAAATACCCAATAACAAGTTTCAAAAATTATTATTATTTAAAACTTCTAACGCCTGTATCTTCTTTTCTAAATTTATGTAAAGCATACAATTAATGAACAGAGTGACGTATTAGTCACAAAAAAAAAATATAAATATAGACATGGGAAGCTTTGCTTAGAAATATCTCAAATTAGTTTTAACACGATGGGTTTGGTGATCATTGATAATATATATGTATATAGTTATCATGTATAATGATATATAATTGAAGAAATTTAAATTTTAATTTAACTTGAATTTGAGTTCCTTTACCACATTCCGTTTGCAGTAGTCCGAATATATCGTTGCAGAAGAGGGTGCATTGAAGCTTGAGGATGGAAGAGTCGAAATAGCACTCGCCATGAGATGAGTTTCCACATTCATCCTCACAGCTAGTATGTAACCACGAAATCTCAAATCCATAAAGTAGCGCTGAGTTCATCATAGTGTAGGAAGATTTATTTGCGTCCAAACCCCACCACGACGTCGGAGAAACCAGCTTTATACGACAACCAACTTCAAAGTCCGCTGCTGTTAAGTCGCCAGCAATGGCATACATATAACCTTTCGACTCCCACTTAACACACGGAGTGGTATTCACGTACTTATAATTCTCACTCACTCGATGGCTGCAATTCAAGTATATTATGTGCTGGAAAAGACTCTTCTCGTTAAAACTAAGTTTAGACAATTGGGCTTGAGTGGCTCGGTATGGATCTACAGCACGATAATTATCAGTAAAATTGGATTGAGACAGGAAATAGCGTGGAAGTGAGAAGCTTTGTTCTTCAACTCCTGGATCAACCACTCGGACTGTGAAATTATTGTGGTTGATGGCCTGCACATGATATTTCCCCCCGTACAAATATAACACCGTCACATTGTTTTCACAATCCAGCTCATACTTGTTGTGGCCACAATATATTGGGTCACCTTTCAACCTAAATGGAGGCCTTATGTTTGCGATTTTCCCATAGGAAGAAGTGGGACAATCAAGAGCGTACTCTTGCTCATTTATCGCACATATTTGTTGGACCAGAAACAGCAAGAACATCAACAATAACACCATCTCTCTCCACATCATCATGGTTGGAGTTTTGTGATAAAGACTTGAACCATGGGCAATATTTAACTGTTTAATCGCAGGCTTACCTTTTTTTTCACCAAGAAACTCCTTATCTGGAGTTCTATATACTTGCAACGAAATTTAGAAATATAAAAACTACAGTGCGATTCCACGTCGATCACGCTGTTTTCCCTATAAAAATTTGTGCAATAACATTTAAAAGTGAAAACGCGGACTTGGAATGACTTTGACCGTGATTCCACTCTGAATTCCTAGATTCAATGCAATAATGTTTAAACAAAATGCAAAATTCGTGGTATGTGTCCTTCGGTCTGTCACATGTTCTCTTCCCATAACACTACAAGAAAAACCGTTATGGTCAAAATCTGTCGGTAATGGTCAAAATCCGTCGCTAAATCAACATTATCAACGGATCATCGACAGTAAAAAAATCGTCAGTAAAATGCTTGTCTGTAAAATTTTACTGACGAAAATCATGTTCCGTCGATAATTACAGACGGAAAAATCCGTCGATAAATCTAAGATAATTATTGACGAAAAAATCCGTCGGTAAATCTGTCGATAATTACTGATGGAAAAATCTGTAGGTAAAATTCGTCGTAATTACCGACGGAAAAATCCGTCGTTAATTACTGACCGAAATATCTGTCGGTAATTACCAAAAATCCGTCGGTAAATTTGTTGCACTATTCATCTTCTTCCTCCTCCCTCTTTCAATTTCTTTTTTGTTTTTTTTCGTGGTCGAAGAAAACAAAACCACCCAGTGCCCTTCCAAGTTAATTCTGTATTGATTACGCGCGCTGTCCGCGGGTAATATTTTACTCTTTAAAAAGTAGTGCGATGATATATTTAAAAGTTAAAACGCAGACTTAAGCTGACTTTGACTGCAGTTTCGCTCTGGATTCCTGAAGTAAATGGAACATACCAAAATTTAGTGATTGTGTAAACATAAATTGAAAGGAATGCTGACTTTGGTTCTTTAAGATAAGGTTCTTATCGCACTTTTGAGACTACCTAAATTTCTATCAAACACTGCCTTCTAATCCATTTCACTCAACCACTTAAATACTGGTACTCTCACTTCAGCAAATAATTTGGAATTGGAAGAAATTAAAGGGCGAGAAAATATGTATGATTGTTACGTTAACAAACATGTGCTTTATTGATTTAATCGCATCAGGAGAAGATGAGTGTTTTAAAGTTTAAGTCAGACGATGCACTACCCGATGTAAATCATAAGTGGTTCGATGTAAATTTTTTCTTATATTTATATATACAAATTCTTTTCCTCATCATTCTCGTAACAAAAAAACATATCGGTGTAAGACCCATTTTAATTTTTCCCCAATGTTTAAGGGTTTGTCATAATCAGTTGGGTCTAAGACTGACTCATAAGGTATCCAAAATCCCTAAACCAGCCTAACCCTCTCATTGTCTGTCCACTCTGCAAAAAGCACTGCCTTGCTCACTCCCTTTTTCCTCGAGCTCTACTAGGGTTTTGACCTCATTCATCTTCAAGAGAGCTCGACTTTGTTTCCTTCTCACGTAAGTTGGTTCTCAACTCATACCTTCTTTGTTTCTAGCATGATTCTAGCTAGGGTTCACCTTGGTAACCCATTTTGGATCTGTTCCACCATTTTTCCAGTTTGCGAATCTGCTTCGGGAGTTGTCGTGCTCATTTGCTTAGGTGTCGGAGTGTTTTGCTAACATTTTCCAAGTAAGGGAAGCTAGGGTTTTGTTTGTTCTTTGATTTTCTGCTTGCTTTCGTCTTGTTTCATGATATTGTGGCTTATTTGATGTTGTGATTGCTTGAGAAATGATAAAACATCGTTTAGTTGTGAATACCTAGCTGTTGCACGCCTGAACAGTGGAGTAATCTAGTGTTTTCGCCCAAGCGAGCGAGGCTCGCCCAAGTGAGAGTGCAAGAAGTGCTCCTTGGAGTTCTCACGAGCTATCGCTCAGGTGACGAGCTCCAGTTTTGAGCGAGAGTCCATCTCGCTCAAGCGAGGAGGTCTCGCCTCAGCGACAGAACGCGAGAGCCACTGTTTCAACTTTTTGAGTTCTCGCCTAGGCGAAAGGAGCTCGCCTGAGCGAGGGAACCGTCTCGCCTAAGAGAGGCCTTCTAGCCTGAGCGAGAATTGGGCGAGAATGTGCTCAAGTGCTGTTTTCTCCTCTACTCTTGGTTGATGGTCACATGTTTGGTTGGATTACTATGATAAAGCATGAATTGAGTGATTTTGCATGTATTAAATGGTTTATGGACTAGAATTGATGAGTTTGGTATGATATTGGTATGGAACCTGATTGAATGGTTGGTAATAAATATGGGCATGGAATTGGTATGCATGACAACTTTATGCTTGGTTGGTGAGACATGATTTTGGTATGGTTTAGGACGTAATTCCATGAATCTCTAGGTGAGATCTCATGGTGGGGCCTCATGGTCAGGACATAATTCCACGATGGTTTCGTGGTGGTGCCTCGTGGTCAGGACATAATTCCATGACCCCTGTTAGTGGAAGCTCATGGTGGTGCCTCATAGTCAGGACGTAATTCCACAGAGGTTTTGTGGTGGTGCCTCATTATAATTTAGTAAGGATTGCATCCTAACACTCTAAAAAGTCAGTTAGTCTCACGTAGAGCGTACTGACTCAAGTGGTGAGAGTAGCAGGAGGCCCTAGTCTTTGGCAAGATAATGGCCTTAGACCTTTGAAGGCTAACCTTGTGCGTGGTAGGGTGAAACCCATTGGCAATGGCTCTGCAGAGTAGTAGAGGCCACCACAAGTGCAAGCATCTAGTTAATCTGACTTATTATATGTATCCGAATAATTGAGTCTTAGTGTCTTGCTTGTCAGTCATTACATGCTTGGTTGATTTATGTACTCATGCTTTTAAATTGTATGTTCAATTGCATGATAAAAACATCTTTACTTTAGCTTACCCTTTTTGTTTACTTATGTATTCTATGTGTGGTTTTCTCCTTTTGCGATGATCATCAATTTATTGATGTGAGCAGATGTGGAAACTACGCATGATCATTAGGATGATGGAAATTTCGCTGCATAGCTTATCTTAGGTCGGATCCTGCTCCATCGAGTTTTTCTTTTAGGGTTGTAGCCCATGTATTACCTTGCCCTTTTGAGCATTTATTTTGAATAGTGTTGAACTCTTATTCTGTTTTGTAAATGACATCGTGGTGTGTCTTAGTTTTCTGTTCCAAGTATTTTGGATAATTGTAAGGAGTGACATTTCCACTCCATGACAATGCCTTTTTATTATTATGTGTGATGTTTCATTTAATTCTGATGTTTCATTTAATTCTGTTATTATTTAAATGAGATGTTATAGTCGGAATCTTACTTAAGGTTTCATCTCTAGTGATGAAATGGTATTGGTTTCGTGGTACTTTTGACCAAGTTTTCTTCTTTGTTGATGAACATTTTATGGAGAATATTTTGTCCAATTGATGTTTGTTTAAGTGTACACTTTTATTTGTGTCCATACTGCGTTTTTGGAGAATTCAGTCACGATGAATTTGTATGGATGTCTCCTTTTTTGTATAATATATATCTATCAAAATCAAACCTGGTTTTCACCTTAGTTCATTTTATTAATTATAAAAAAAAAACTACAATGAAGTGGAAATATATGTAATCATATTTATCTCTTTTAAAAAGTTTGAAGTAGAGTATTATATGTTTAATGATTTAAATGCATGAGTTTGTAATCGATGCAAAGATCTTATTGCAAATATGCATAACTTGAAAATTACAAAATGTATTACATATGTATTGGGAATTTTGTAAGTAATACATCTTAAATTAAAGTTTCAAAAGTTATAACAAGGAATTGCAACTTTTGGCTGTAGTGTTCAAAATCAAAATAGCAAAGTCAATGTCATAAAAATGCACGTTTTAAAATATTTTTTTAATTAAAATCTTGATAACTAAGATTAAATATCAATTTAAATTTTAATTCATAAATTAATCATAATTTTTTATTTATAATAGAGATTATTTTAAATATTAATATTAATATTTGTTAATATAATAACTAATTACTTTTAGTCTAAAATTAGATATGCTTTAATGATTTTGTTGTTTTGCAAGTTCTTAAAATCAATGATTTAGATATTGGAAATGGTGAAGGTATTAGTTTAAAATTTAATTTTTCAATGAGCAATGATCAATCAAAATAATTTTAATAATAATAATAATAACTAAAATATTAATAAAAATATATAGTATCTCAAACTAAAATATGAATATAACAAAACAAAGGATGTCTTCACAAACTTTCTTCTATTTAATAACGTAAAATTATCTTACTTTCTATTATTATTCTTATTATTTTTTTCTATTATAACTTTATCTTCTTTCTGAAATAAAATATAATTATTAAATGATTTAGTTATAATAAATCAAATTTGATCACAGGACTTAAAATTTTAGAAGTGATAAAAGTTAAAACAATAAAAGATAAAAAAATTCTTAATAAATTATAAGTTCTTTTTCATGTTTTTAGTAATTTCATTTTTTAAAAAAAATATTTTTCTCTATAAAATAGAAAAAAACAAATAATAAGGAGACTATTGTAATGACATAATACAATATATATTTTTCTAAGCAAATTACATCCTTTTGGATTGTGTTTAGTGTAAGATATTGGAAAAATAATTAAAATTTCATGGAGGGTAGGTTGGACATGGGAAGTATTATTTAAATTAATAAATTATAATTTATACTAAAGTGAAGTTTAGCACAATTGGTGTGATTATTTTTATTTTATATAAATGTTTTGGATGGGGTATGTGTAATAATTGTTGTAATGTTGTTGTGTATGTGTATAACAAGATAAATATGATAGTTTTTTTTTTTGGTTTGTTTGAAAGTTGGAGGTGATGGGTTTGAACCTTGGCTAGAGCAAAAGCATGTTAGTTTTTTTTTTTGGTTAACGTTATTCACTTGAAAAGTGTTGATGGAGTTGTGGTGTTCTTAGTTCACGAGACAATGAGCTTCCGGGGGGGGGGGGGTGTTTTTTTGTGTTGTGTGTGTAATTATGGTGCTGGTGGGGGGGGTGGGGGTTGGTTTTCGAGCAAAGAAGGAATTTGTGTATAAAGAATCAAAATTATGAGTTTTTCTAGTGCTTAATTCATGTTTCTTTGCTACTTGTGGATGATGTTATGGTTGGATGACAATGGTTGTAAAACTCGGCAAAATTTAGAATAAAGAGAAACACATGGAAAAAAAAATTAACGATTTGATTAAGTCTGTGGATTTATTCTAACTTAATTATTTTATTTAATTGTGGGTTATGGAATGATAATTTGAGTAATTTAAGTAATTGTTTTATTTAATTATTTATTTAATTATAGCTTGTGGAATATATGTGTTTATAAAACTGTAGTGCGCAAGTTATCATTGAGATGCATATAGTGTAAAGGTTGTTTTGTGTGTCAGTAGTGTGAAGGTTGTTTTTTGTTTGTTGATGAATGAAACTTGAAAAGCATGCATGTGTAGGAGAAACTAATCTTGTTCTCTGTTTTTTTTTTTTCACTTGTGTTCCCTTTTGTTAAGCCTTTGTGGTGTTTGTTATTGCTTCTTTGGGGGTTTATGGTGCTAGTAGTGTTAGGTTATACACATTTCTTGGTTTCATGGTGTGCATGGGGTTGATTAATCTCGTTTCATTGCAGTCACATTCTATAGATAAAAGCTTTGGTTCTTTTCTCTTTGCTTTCATTTAAAATAAACCACAAACCATTAGTTTAATGTTTTCATACTTGAAATAAGACCACAATGGGACGTTGCATGATATGGTTGGTGCATCATGGAAGATTGTCAATCGAGATGTAGTTGGTGTAAGACCCGAGAAATTTAAATAATTAATTAAATAATTATTTAATAAATGTGGGTAGTAGGAACCTTTATGGCATTTAATACAAATTGTTGTGATGTGGAAAAGTACTAGCTCATGGTTGAGAGTACTTGATTGTGTGAGAGGACTTTCAAGTCCTATGTATGCCAATTGTATGATATTTTATTTTGTGCATTGTTTTAAGGTTATGATTGAATGTGAGTAGAGATAATGTAATCATAAAATTATAGGAATTATCACGAAACATGAATTGGTTGAATTGGTTGTGCACTTGGTTTGTGATTGTATGGTTTTGGGTTCAAACCTTGTTGAGAATGAAATTAACTTCTTTATTTTTGCTAAACTAATTGTGGCATGAATGTGAAAGGATAGAGAAACCCTAGTGACGATGGGCAGCGAGGCTGGGAAAAACAACCCATAATGGTCTTTGAAGGGCAATTGTATTCATATAAATGCCATTTTCGTTTTTGGCCAGTAACCATAATTAAGGACCCTATTAAAAAGGCAAACTAAGGCAAATAGAAGGGTTTTTGAGACTGAAAACTGAGAGTGTGGTAAGGAGCATGAATTCTAAGTGAAATGTGAGTTTAGAGTGAATCAAAGGAGCTGCATTATGGGAGCCATTTTGAGTTAAGAAGAACTAGGTTAGGGAAGTTGTCCTTATATGTTTTAAAAATTAAATGGTTTGTGTTGTGATTGTGAGTCCTCTCTTGTGATTTTATGCTTGCGTGCCCTGAATTTTCGTGCTCTATGTGATGGGATTAAAGGTTTGGTGTTTTGATGATGTTTGAAAAGCCTCTTATGCATTTGTATGAATATGATGAGGGTTTATGTGCTATATTGTTGTTTATGGTTCAATCTCGAATTTTGGTGGTCAAATTGGGCGACAAAGCATCTCGCTCAGGCGAGAGTTCCTCGCCTCAGTGAGAAATCGTGTGAATTCGTGTTGTTTCTGCTTGACTCGCCGCATAAGCGAGAGACTTTGGTTCTAGGCGAAGAGCGATCTCGCCCAAGCGAGAAGAACTCGCTCAAGCGAGAATTTGCATTGTGACACTGTAACGCGATCACTCAGGCGAGAGAGCCTAGCTTAAGCGAGACAAGCCTGGTCGCTTGGGCGAAGATTTCTAGCCTAAGCGAGAATAGTGCAATTGTGTGGTTCTAGCCAGGCAATATTGTTGCAGGCTTGGGTTTTTGTGTGTTGTTTGTATGCATTGATGCAGACTTGGATCTGGAGATACTGTGCCATGAACAGGTAGGTTCATGGATGGTGGTGAACACGTGATGATATGAGTGGGGAGGTTCATATCTAGTTACTCTCGTGAAGGGATACGAGCGAGGTAGATTCGTATGTTCTGTGCTCACGCTTGAGAGATACTGCGTGCGGGGAGGTACATAGCTGGTGGATCATGTGTGTTGGACTATAGGCGGGTAGGTCCGTAGAGCAGGACTACGAGCGGGGAAGTTCGTAGAGCAGGACTACGAGTGGGGAGGTTCATAGAGGCATGACCACGAGTGGGCAAGTTCGTGTGAGCATCATAAATCTTGAATCTAGGGCTAGCTGTTTGTCTGAATTGAAGGTTGAAAAGCCTTGGGATATTAAGGTCTTGGCCAAGAACTAACTAGGATGAATCAGATGGGTGAATTGCTTTTATTATGTTAACTGATATGTTATTCTATTTATAAGCTCACCCTTTCTGTTTGTGTTTGACGATGATCGTGTGATTCGTTACACGGGAGCAAATAATGCTACAAGTGATGTTGTTGATGTTTAAAGACAGAGAGTGGGGCTAGCTTGGGATTCGAGCTAGGAAATGATTTATGTTTTTTGTTATCTTTATTGGATTTTGGAAATTGTAATAAGGCTATTATTTTAGCTTCAATAAATCTTTGGCGCTTTGAATAATTTGTTTTAATTTTCATGCGTTTGGGAATAATGAAAATATGAGGTTGTTTTATAAATTATTTATTTATTTATTTATTTTAATTACGTAATTTCCAGTAGGGATGTTGCAATTGTGTCTTTTCTCTCTTTGCATTATTTTTCACGTTCCAAATTTGATTCATATTTAGAGTGGAATGGTGCAGTTGTTATCTTTTATTTTGATATACTACTCGATGATGGACATTTTTGGTTTTCCTTTTTTTTATATCAATTTTTGGTTTGATGGTTAGAGAACCATAGCATGCATAGAATGGTCATTTAGTTTTACAGTGCAGCCACAACGTTTATGGGCATAGTTTCTCTTTGTTTCTTTTCTTATAGCCTTATAGGTAGTTTAGTTTTTGTCTTTTAGCATGATTGGGAGCAGCGTTTACATTTAGGAGTGTGGGGTAGCTTGTGTTTAGTTTCATGTTAACATCACATTTTTATCTATTAGGTAGGAAATTAGGATCCATAGATCTAGTGACCTTGATATTTAGGTATTGGGAAACCATCCTGATAAGCACATGTATTTTACCTTAGATCCATTAGGTGCCAAACCCAATGGATAAGGCACAAAGGGAGATATACTTTTTTTTTTCTCGTTTTTTTATTTTATTAATTATTATTATTATTATCTTTGTTTCTTTCTTTCCTTTTGATTTTTGATTTAGTAATAAAATCATGCATGACATATTATTGCATCCATGTATTTATGTTTTACCATGTCATCTCATCATGTTTATTTAATTTTATGTCCGAAATTATAAAGTTGTGATTAAGTTTAAAAAGAAAAGGGAAATTAACATGGAATTTGGAGTCTAGGGTCAATTAGGATTTTATATTCTGAAGAAGAAATTATCCTCTAGGGTTGTAGAAAGTAATTTGAGAGCGTGATAGATAGGGCTAGAGATTAGGCTTTCTTTCTAACACATTGATTTATGAGCTTTCTAGATAGTTGGGTTTGTGTGGACTCTTTTCCATGATAATTTCTATTTACTCGTAGCTTTATAATTTCTTAATAAAATAAACGATTTGCATTATGTTTTTCCTTCCTTTTATTTTTTTTATTTTTTTTTTGTTTAATAAAAATAATAGAGCAAAAATAATAAAAACTAATATGGCAAGGCCAAGGCACCTTTACAGGACGCGAGCAAATAGTAAAAACATGGAGGACTGGGAAACCGCACAAGAGACAATAAAAGCAAATATCAATCAGCTAAATGACCAAGTAGGTCAAATCTTGGAGGCCTTGAAGTCATTAAGGGCTTGAGGAGAAGCTTCATCAGCAAAGGGTGAGGAAAGCACTCACGATGCTCCTATTGCTTTTCCAACGTACGGATTGTCATCGGGTTACACCACACCTATTGGAGAATATTCAGAGGCTGAACATGCTTCCTTCTCATTCCCAATTAATACTCCAAGGAATGAAGCAACTACCTTTGCGGAACCACGAGTGACTGTAATACCCAAGCCTTTAAACACAATTATCGGTGATGACTATTTGGGCAAGATTACACCACACCTTACTATGCAGGCCGTATCCACTGATGTTCAGGGAACCAAAACTAAGTTGGAAATTTTGGAAGAACGGCTACGAGCTATTGAGAGAGGTGGAAACTATGGGTTTGACGATGTTACAGGTTTAAGCCTTGTTTGTGATGTAATAATACCTCACAAGTTTAAAGTTCCAGAGTTCGAAAAGTACAAGGGTACCACATACCCTAGAAGCCATCTAACCATGTATTGTTGAAAGATGGTTGCTTATGCTTATGATGACAAATTGCTAATCCACTTCTTCTAAGACAATTTGGCTGGGGTAGCATTGAGTTGGTATACACATTTGGAAGCGTCTCACATTCGTTCTTGGATGAATTTGGTAGATGCATTTTTGAAATAGTACAAGTATAACATGGATATTGCGCCAGATCGATTGCAATTACAAAACATGGCCAAAAAGGATGCTGAATCATTTAAGGAGTATGCATAACGATGGAGAGAGCTTGCTTCTCAAGTGGAACCTTCTCTTCATGATAAGGAAATGGTGGCAATGTTTGTGAACACGTTGCAACCACCATTCTATGAGCACATGGTGGGGAATGTATCCTCAAATTTCGCTGATATCATCATCATAGGTGAAAGGATAGAGATTGGGCTGAAAAATGGAAAAATTGCATATAGCCCGCTTGCGGCTACAACTCCTAAAAATTCTAATTTCAGTCTTGGGAAGAAGATGGAAGTAGAGGTACATGCAACATCAACAATACCTAGGTGGGAAAATCAGACTCCCGCTTACCAAGCACAATCTTCATAGTAGGGATCCTATCAATCACAACACGCCTTAAATAATACTTGGAAAATTGAGGCTAACACAAATCCCAACCAGTCTTTAGGGCAAATCACTAGTCCTAGAAGGAATCAAGAAAATAATTATATTCATTTCACTCCTATTCATGTGACTTACACAGAGTTATTGTCGGATCTACTTTGTAATGCTTTGGTAGCTATCTGCCCGATAAAGCCATTGGAGCCACTATACCCTAAGTATTTTGATGTAAACGCCACATGTGATTATCACAGGGGAGCCATTGGTCACTCTACTGAGAAATGTTTGTCTTTCAAACACAAAGTGCAAGCTTTAATCGACTCAGGGTGGTTAAAATTTAAAGAGAATACATCCAACATTAAAGTCAATCCCCTCTCTGGGCATGATAATACTTCGATAAATGCTATTGATCTCGAGGGACATAATTTGGTGAAGAATGTAAGCGAAATTAAGAGTTCACGAAGGTTTATTTTTAAGGGACTACTAACAGTAGGATTGTTGGAAGGTGAATATAACTTAAGGGATGCATGCGGGTTCCATCCAGATGCTGAACATTCCATCGAGGCGTGCAGCAAGTTCGAAAATTTTCTACAAAATTTGATCAACAAGAACTTCATGCAAGTGTGTTGTGGGGACAAAGAGGACAAGAAGAGGCTGGCAGAAGAAAAGAAGGAGTTAGACCTAGCTCGCATAGAAGGTCGAGAATGAAAGAAAGGGAAGATTTGCATCAGTGACATCAAAGAGAGCTTCCATACTGTTAGATGGATTAACGCTTGTCAGATATCACCCATCGAGGATGGAAGTGGATTTGAAAGCTCAGACTTTGTGCAGTCCTGTCCTCCAAACGTGTAGTTGAATAATTAAGAGATAACGAATTACCTGTGATGTTTAATTTGGAGAAAATGTAATTTTTAGTTTAGTTTATCCTATTGCTTTACTCGAAGGGACTTTGCGAGATGACTTTTTTCTTTTATGTTTAGTGTGACAATACAAAACATTTATATTTTGCTTTTTCGATCGTTTTCGTTTTATTTATTTGTTTTATAAACTCAAATAATGCAAATATGATGATGAATATTTTAATGTTGATATTCCTGATTTTGAGCACTCTGATGATAATATGGAAGATGATAGTGAGGATGATTGAGAACCTTCTCCTTTTTGTCAGAAGATGAATGGGGCAGTTGGGGCTGCTAATAAAAACATGAAGAAGATTATATAAAAGATGGTGGTCATGTATAAGTTGGCATGAGATGCTTCCTTTTGCTTTGCATGGATATCGTATGTCAGTGCGTACTTCAACTGGGGCAATGCCTTTCTCTCTGGTATTTAGAATGAAATCAGTACTCCCTTTTGAGGTGGAAATTCCATCCTTGTGAGTATTAATGGAAACCCAATTAGAAGAAGCAGAATGGGTTCAAGCCAGATTTGACCCACTTACCCTCATGGTGGAAAAAAGGCTAACCACAGCATGTCACGAACAATTATACCAAAGAAGGATGAAAAAACGTTTGATAAAAAGGTGTGTCCCAAAGAGTTTCATGAAGGTGATTTAGTTTTGAAAAAGATTTTACTTATACAAAAGGACCACAGAGACAAATGGACTCCAAATTATGAAGGTTTGTATGTGGGTATGTGGCAAAGAAGACATTCTCTGACGGGGCACTAATTCTCATAAGGATGGATGGGGAGGAGTTACCATTGTCAGCCAGCTCTGATGCGGTTAAAAAATTCTATGCATGATAGAGGATGCAAAATAAGGATATCGACTTTGTTTTCAAGTTTTTTGTATTTCGCTTTATTTGATAAAAAAAATACATCATTTGGGTTTTCATAATTTTGTTGTAAAAATGTTTTGTGTTACATTGAGCTGGTAATTAAAAATAATAAAAATATTTGTAAAAAGGTATATTTGTGTCAAGAAAACATCACGGCTATATTCGCTAAATGCATACTAGCTCCTAAAGGGTGTCGTGGAGGCAAAAAAAAAGCAATGTAAATAAATAAAAATAAATAAATAATGAGGAAAAGAAAAGGAAAGGAAGGAAAAGTAAGGGTTTTGTGCATCCATGCATTCATGCACCCTCATCACATCATACCATTCATTTTTATCATCTAAACATATTTTGAAAAGTTCGAAGAGGAAAATAAAGGCCCACAGGGGCAAGCTTTCACTTGGGATCACTTTACTTCTTTTTTAAAAGGCATTCACGTTGTGTTTGTCTACGCTTAAATCGATATTCAGGTTCCCCTTTAGATGTAGACCCTCTCCTCGGGATTGGTCTAATATTTTTCAAAAAGAAATTATATTTGCAAAAAGTATATGTTTTTGGATCGAGGCCCTCTACATGGTAATGGTCGCCGAATCCTTTGGATGTAGACCCTCTCCTCAAGATTGGTTTAATCTTTTCAAAAAAAAATCATATTTGCAAAAAGTATATGTTTTTGAATCAAGACCCTCTACATGGTCATGGTCGCCGAATCCTTTAGATGTAGACCCTCTCCTCAGGATTGGTCTAATCTTTTTTCAAAAAGAAATCATATTTGCAAAAAAGTATACGTTTTTGGATTGAGACCCTCTACATGGTAATGGTCGCCGAATCCTTTGGATGTAGACCCTCTCCTCAGAATTTGTCTAATCTTTTCAAAAAGAAATCATATTTGCAAAAAGTATATGCTTTTGGATCGGGGCCCTCTACATGGTAATGGTCGCTGAATCCTTTGGATGTAGACCCTCTCCTTAGGATTGGTCTAATCTTTTCAAAAAGAAATCATATTTGCAAAAAGTATATGTTTTTGGGATTGGAGCCCTCTACATGGTAATGGTCGCCGAATCCTTTGGATTTAGACTCTCTCCTCAAGATTGGTCTAATCTTTTCAAAAAGAAATTATATTTGCAAAAAGTATATGTTTTTGGGATTGAGGCCCTCTACATGGTAATGGTCGTCGAATCCTTTGGATGTAGACCCTCTCCTCGAGATTGGTCTAATCTTTTTCAAAAAGAAATCATGTTTGCAAAAAGTTTATGTCTTTCTGGATCAAGACCCTCTACGTGGTAATGGTCATTGAATCCTTTAGAAATGAGGTTGTTGGTTTGTAACCTTTGATTTCATGTTTTGTCTTTGTTTCTCTTGAAACTGGACAAAATTAGTGTCTTTATCTTTACTTATATTTCTTTGAGAATATGAAAATGTAAAATTTTCATATTATCGCAAAATCTAAGTAAAGAGGGGCAGCTGTCAACACCCAATTTCGTCCGACTAAATAAATAATAGAATCAATAATAATAATTTGTTTTTTTAAGAAAATAAAAAAAATAAAAAAATAAAAAAAAGTAAATAATTTTTCTTTGGTTTTTTCTTTGTCTAAATAATATTAATAATAAATATATAAATAAAAAGAAAAAAAGCGAGAGATTGTTTTAATCTTTTATGTATTTTCTTTTGAGGCTTTGCTTTTTTTTTAGCCCAAAATACTTTGTACACCCACACCATTTTTTTTCCTTGCAACTAATGGCAGCCCAAAATTTTATTTTCGCACCCCCACTCTATGCTTTGTCGTTTCTGCTTCAGATTAAGAAGTTAGTCTAATAATTAGAAACAGAATATGTTCTAATATTTAGAATCATTTACTCTGATTTTGTGCTATAATTTTATGACATCTCCTTTTTCAGATGAGGAAAATAGTAATATGTTTTTCAATAATATCTTTTTGTAATTATAATTAATCTGTTTTGATCATAATTGATTTTGTGCTCTGATTTTTATGACACCTCTCTTTCCAGATAAAGAAAGTAGTAATATGATTCAACGCAATATCTTTTTTACTAATTAGAATTAATTTTGCTGATCACATTTAATTGTGTGCTCTGATTTTTCTATGATTTGATTCTCATAATGTGATAATATTAAGACCAATTCTTACCTTTTAAAATTCGTTGTAATTAAGGCATACTTTTATTACGAGATTACGTTAGATTTATAATGTTGTGTATGTAAACCCATCAGAAAAAGAAGAAAGGGATATTTTTTTTCTCTCAAAAATTCTGGAGACCTCTCTCACCCTAAGCACAATTCTCTTTTAACCCTCGCACATAAAAGACCCACTCACCTTCGATCGCCACCCCCACGTGCTTCTTGGTGTTCCAACGCAACTATTGGAAGTCTGATCTCCCATTCAGGTTCGCAAAATTCTTTTTTTGTTGGGTTATGCAGTATTTCTCGAGATGTGTTTTTGATCTTGATTGAATTTGATGTTTTCATTATTTCTTTTGATATGGAAAAAACATTATGTCATGCATTTTTGGGTTCATTAGTTTTATAATTAATGTTTGTTGATTGCATTGGGTTGTGAACGTTGTTGCGTGAATAAGTGAGAGATATCATGTTTTCACGTTGTATGAATATGTTGTGTTTTTTTTTTCTTTTTTCATATTAAGTGTTTTAAAACTTTTTATAATAAAATAATATGTTTAATCCTAAACATTATTTCCTAATATTTTATTTATTTATTTATTTTCCTAATATTTTCATAAATTATGGACATATAATAATCACGTTTTTGGGTATGATGTCTTTTTTTCGGAAGTTTTTTTTTTCCTTAAAGGAAGTAATAACAAATAAATAATTTAAATACCCTTTTAACTTTTAAAATGTATAAGTGCTCGTATGACCACTCGTGTCGTCTTAGTACTTAATACCTTCGCTCTTCTATAAGATTACTAAAAAAATACAAAATTTTCAATTATAAAAAAAGGCGATATTAACATCTTCAAACAAATTGTTTTTTCAAAAATTTTTTTTTTCATAAAGAACTACGTGACCCTGATTCTCCATTATGAATGGATATACGGAGCAAGGAGTAATCCTTGTCGGGCCCAAAAAACAAAAAAAAAATCTTTTTGTTTCCTTTGTTTTTCTTTGTCATCTTTATTTATTTATTCTTATTTATTTATTTTTATTAATTTTTAATTTATTAATTTTTTTTATTTCTTTTAAATAAACATTTAAAGGAGACCACATCAATTTGTATTTTAATTAAAGGTACCGTCTTAGGATGGACGTTGTAGGGTGCTAACACATTCTCTACGTGTAATTAACTCCCGTACCCCCAATCCTTGTTTTCGTAGACCTTGCTCCTTTTTATGGTTTTCCATAATTTCCTATAATAACTATGGTGGCGACTCCAAACCCTTTTTTACAAAATTTATTTTTTGATTTGTCATCCCGTTGCGATTTCGGTTGTGACAGTGACCACTTCATTTCTACTATTTTTTTCTTCCATCCTCCTTTATGAACTAGCTCATCGTCACCCTTGAGTGCCACCGTCCTTACGCCGTTGTGTGGTCGAAACCATGCCACTTGTTGTAAGTATAGCATATTGTTGTATGTAGATTTTGGTTTATTATAGGTTTCGTAAATACAATGTGCTACTTCTGTGTTGCTTCTGTCTTATTATTTGTAGCTTTAATATGTAGTACAAAAACAAAAAATATATTTTAAAAAATTTCTACATTAGGCTTCAGTTATAACCAAAATCAAATACAAAGAGGGTATTAGATTTTGGTTCAAGTAATACCCAAACCTTAGTACCCTTTATGATTAAAAATATTATTTAATTTTAAGGGTATTAGACTTCGGTTCTGATAATAAACGAAGCCTAATATCCTTTATGGTTTAAAACATTATTTAATTTTAAGAATATTAGGCTTTAGTTCAAGTAATAACCAAAGACAAATAGTCTTCCTAATTTAAAACATTATTTAATTTTAAGGGTATTAGGCTTTTACTATGGAGATAACTTAAACCTAATACTTTTTTTTCCTATATTTATTTATCGTTTCATGCTTCGTTAATATGGAACTTTATGCTTTAATTCATAACTAAAGTCAAATAGTCGTCCTTTTTTCCCTGTTTGTATATGCTTCGGTTGTTGAACCGAAGTACAATATCTAAAATAATTTGTGCTAAAACCATTTTCTGTAGTGAAGTGGTGTAACCTTTATGTGGATGTGGGGTGATGGATACATGGGATGAGATGATGATATCATATGTTTAGTTAATGATCTAATTACATAGATAAGACAGTAAGTGATGAAAGGTTGAAGAAAATCCTTATAGCAATTGCAAGGACTGTTTTAACGTAAGAAATTGAGGTTGATTTTTACAAGTGGTGTTTTTGAAATTCATGTGTTAGTTTTTACTGGTGAAAAAAAAAATTTAATCTATATTGAGTCATATCTTGTGAAAGGTATTGAGTATGATAAGTTTAAATTTAATTATTTCATTGATATACAATTAACAACTCATGTACTCTTGAATATATGTTGTACTCTTGAATATATGTTATTCCATTATAATTTGTGTTGTATGTTCTCTATTATGAAAGTGTAATGTAATTGATGGTTATATTATATGTAAATAGTTTTGTATGATGATTGAAAAATAATTAATTTATTCTTGTATGAGATAAGAGAATACGTGAAAACAAATACAAATGGAGTCGGGTGGATTAGGCAACTTGCGAATGGCGAGTGCAGTTTGTCAATTGGATATTGCTGTAAATTTGATTGAGATAGTCAATCCTTTCTCGGCCATGTTGTGGACGCATAAATCGATGCTTCACTACTTTCTGCATATTGTAAAGGTCCCACACTAAGTTGTCAACTTCAAACCTAAATCATGTTATCACATTTTTAAATAAATTCATGCCGTCATCACCTCACAGGTAATAAAGAACATGAAAATATGTTGGACTAACCAAACACATAATTAAATTACACCAGATACTATTATCACATTTCACTAAATAACCTAATTTAAACATGTGTTAAACTATCAAATTTTTAACTTTTTTTTCTTTCTATTTTTAACATGTATTCGAAGTAATAGAAAAGCATAGTTTACAAAGTACACGGTCCGGTGGAGTACATATCGATCCTGTAGGACGATATGTTCTCTAATTATTCCAATGAACCAATAATATAACCATCATTCAAAGAAGGTAAATCCAAGATTAATTACTTCGATCTGATTATCAAGTAATTATTTCAACTAAACTAAAGCCCAATTAAGTAAGGCCCATGAATCCTAGTATAAAAGGTACATTTTATGAAGTACATGATTATGTTTTCTCTGACATTTATTCTTTGGTATCTCAAACTGACTTTGGCATCAAAGTGCCTTTTGTAAACACCTCCCCCTTCCCTTGTTTGCTACTTTAGAAGATGAGTTCCCTTTGAGACTGAGTTCATGAACCCCTAAAACTTTTTAGGTGAATTTACAAAATATTCTATGAAGAGGAAGCTCTGAAGATTTGAAGACATAAAAAATGGTCTACAAGGAACATGGTAGTGGTACTAGATCAACCTTTACTCAACCGACAACGTCGTTTTGTGCAAGGCGTTTTCTTCTACTTTAGGAGGACCAACTCTAGATTGGTTCGCTAACTTACCACCATTCTCCATCGAATGTTTCGACACATTAAACTCATCAATTACAACACATTTTGAGCCAAGCCGTCATCATGACGTCTCCTCCCTCTCCCTTTACAACATAAGGCAAGAGCAATGGGAATCCTTAAGAGCCTTCATTGATAAATTTGGCATAGTTTCACTTAAAGTGAAGATTTTGAACCCCGATATCATACTGTAGTATATGATTAATGGTCTCTAGATAGGGTCGTTCACTGATAAGTTGTGCATTAACCCCCCATTAGTATTAATGATTTGTGTCAACACACTGCCAAGTTCATAAAGGTGGAGGATATGAGGAAATATAAAGCTTATGTCAAAACCAACATCTTCCCTATGGAAATGGAGGTTAACAAAGCACTCGTCCCTCGAAGCAATGTTTGGCAATCAGAGCGTAAGCATGTCCGATACACGAACTATGCACCCCTCAACGCTCCCAAGTCACACATCTTGGAGGAAGCTCAGTATGCTGACCTTATCCTATTACCATAAATGTTTAAGATCCCACTTAATGTAGATATGAACAAATAGTGTAGGTACCATTGTAACAATGGTCACACGATTGACGTACGCCCGACTTTGAGAGACATAAGAGAGCTTATTAGGGTAGGAGACCTCAACATTTCGTTAAGCGAGAAGATGAGGGACATGATTCATATATATTTAATCATTTCCGTTCCCTGTATTGTTTACTTTTTTAGTGTATTTTCCTGTTGAGATTGAGATTAATATATTGCTTGATATGTGTTAGGAGTTAATTCATGAATATTTAAACAGACAAATTTTTGTGTTGATTTTAGTTTATGTGCTGAATTCACAGGGTAATCCTTTAAAAGGTATTCACAAATTAGTGGATCCAAGTCTTAAAGAAAGTTATCCAATTGAATCAGTTCTGAAGGTTAAAGCATTTTTTCTTTTCTTTCAAAAATAATTTAGTACACAGTACATCCAATTTGATTTTAAAGAAGATATAAGCCTATTAATTCTTGATAATATTTTTTTTATAGACATTGAATGAGTTGAAAGCAAAGACACCACAAAAAGGAAATTTTAGTAGTGCTAAGCTCAAGAAAAAGGGGGAAGAATAAGGATTTTGTCATGATTGTATACATTGCTTGTATTTGCAATTTGTTGAGAATATCTTTTCTTATTGTTGTAGACTTTTTTTTCTTATTGTCGCAAACTTTATTGTTGATGCCTAGCAAGTCATGATGCTAGTGTAATTAGGTACTTGTTAGTAGCATTTTATGGAGCATTTTATGTATGAAGCATTTTAGGGTACACTAAAATTGAATTTTGCCTAAATATTGTCGTAGGATTGTTTCAATTTCATAAAAAGTGCATTGTCCTTATTTCTAAATAAATAAATTAGTAACAATTTTAAAATGTTACAAAAAGGAAATTCATAACCTTTCTTAATTGTTGTAAAATAAGATCATTGGTAACATTCATTTAAAAGATATAAAATATATAGGTAACATTTTCATTAAATGTTAGAAAATATATAGGTAACAATTTTTCAAATATTACAAAAAAATTAAATTTGTAACATTTTTCAGATGTTAATAAAGATGCTAATTGGTAAAATTTTTAAAAATGATACTAATAATACTAAAAATGTTACTAAAACATTTGGTAACATGCACTATATATAACATGTGTATAAATGTTACCTTTGCAAATTGTAACATTTTTTGAAGGCTTTAGCAACATTTTTTAAAATTTTATTGAAAGTAATATATGTAGTAGTGATTGTCCCATAAAATGATCCATAAAATGCTACAAACAAGTACCTAATTACACTAACATCATTAGAATTCTTGCACGGATATAAAATTTGATCACCTTGTGATACATTACTAAATGCAAAGTCGAGAAATTTGTTTAAACCATCTAAGTATCTGTCAGAAGATCTTGGTTGACACATCCAATCTTGTCTATGACTTTGGTTTTTTCGTTAATTTTCTCTGCTAATTGTTTCGGCTACTATTAAGATAATAGATGTAAAAGACATAATTGACTTAGATAATTATTTCATCTTTGTGGTCCAAAAATATATCAATCATAAAATCAGATTGGTGTTGCAATGCAAACCTATTACCTTAATAAAGGAAAAAAAAAACACAAGTAGTTGAACATGTTCTAAATAATCAACATGTTCTACAAGCTTACGAGCATCCTAACTTCTACAACATAATCATGATTTTGTTATAAAAATCTTTTAATAAGTAATTAAAAGAAAATAGTTTTATCAGAAAATAGCCAATGGTGAAGAATAGTAACACCAATACTTGCCCTATAATTTTCTTTCTCAATTTCCACAACTCCCTTCAGAGTCTGATGCAATACGAACTCCTTGGATGCCTCCCTTCTACGTTTCTAGAATCGAGTTATGTCATTGATTTGGTCAAAGTAAAAAAAATAATATTGGCAAAAGGTTGCCCTTCTCAAGAAAAAATTGAATGCTGATTATGAAGCCTTTAATCATTGCAAGAAAAAATCCAAACCATTTTTCCTTTCATTTAAAAAGCGAATGTTTATTGCAGAGAAGAAAGATATAGTGTAACTAGATATTTTTATTTTCATAGTAACCATATAAAAATATAACTTGTATAAAAAAATTCACTCAGGTGTTTCTCTGCGCCGTGGAACAAAAATGTGAATATGTACGTGAAGACGAAAAATGAGTGAGGGGCAAGATAAAATGCTTACCTTCTTGTTAGTACGACTTCTAGAACTTTCTTTAGAACTATTAAAGGGTAAATAGTTTTATTTTAGTTGGCGAAAAATCTGTAACATCAATATAGTTTTTCTAATAATTTGTATACATCACCTCAGATATTATTTGATAATAACAATATTACCGCAAGAGACTACTCCTGTAGTAATATAAGGTTTTCAAAATCAAACTGAAATAAACTTTCTTCTTAAGATAACTTCACACTGTACTTCATTTTAGAAACATAAAATATATGTAAAGCAACGAACTAATCTAAAACTGATTTATAACATTTTTTTCCCAGAAGAACTTCACGAACCATGTTGTCCAAATTAAGAAAAGAAGTTCCGTAGGGACCAGAAGCAGCACTCTTTGCCAATTCCTTCCATTGCAAGGCTTTCTCCTTCATCTCTCTACCCTTTTCACCATCCATCAACTCCTTCACAAGGCTCTCTATTTTGTCTCTCTTAACATCTTCAATCTCCAACCCAACCCCCCACTCTTTGCAGCAGAACCTGCAATTCGTTTGTTGCTCCGAAAAGAAAGGCCAACATATCATCGGAACACCAGCACACAAACTTTCTATGGTTGAATTCCAACCACTGTGTGTCAAAAACCCTCCAATCGCTGGGTGATTCAGCACCTGCTCTTGAGAACACCAACTGGACAAAAGGCCTCTATTTTTTGTTTGTTTCACAAATTCCTGAGGTAAAACAGCATTTTCACCAGCGACAAGATCTGGTCTTATGACCCATAAAAAGCTTTTGTTGCTATTACCAAGTCCCCGTGAAAACTCGACCAGTTGCTCACCAGTCATAACTGTGATGCTCCCAAAATTCACGTAAAGAACACTATTAAGCTCTTTGGTAGCGAGCCACTCCATGCACTCAGACTCCTCCTTCCACAGATTGGACTCAAATGCATTCAGTTCTTTGTCATCAACACTCTTCACAAGTAAATTCAAAGGGCCTATGGAATAAACAGGAGGCAAAATAGACGAGAACGCTTCCAACACGTCATGCTCTAATGTATCAAACGTGTTCAACAGTATCGCAGAAGCTCTTCGAGCCCTCTTGCACTCCCCTTGCACGAAATCAAGCATAAGATCATTTGAATCTGTGGTCCTAATGAAACTAGGAATATCCTTCAAACGAATTTCCTTGATGCCTGGTATCCAATCGATGGTAGTCTCCAAATACCCGTTCGTGACATCA
>Ga0099822_1001135_pt1 | contig 29695 bp, 18 predicted proteins | sample CowpeawhiteBW_FD_76839 | JGI IMG/M metagenome (GOLD analysis project Ga0099822, IMG submission 76839) | Root nodule microbial communities of legume samples collected from California USA - Cow pea white BW | ecosystem: Host-associated > Plants > Roots > Nodule | place: USA: California | collected... | reverse complement strand
GCATTGTAATGCCACGTGTCAGTGTCACTATTAGATGTCATTGTGTTGATTTCGATTTGGTTCCCACATATGTCTTTTTGTTTCAATTTAGTACCTAAGTATGTGTATCTGATTCAATTTTGTCTAACCACATATTGACACGTGGCATGTTGACTAACGGCGTTAGTCAACTCTGTCTGAAAGGGACCTAATTGAAACAATTTTCAAAAGTTAGGATGCAATTGACACTTTTTTAAAAGCGGGTACCAATTTGACACTCTAGTACCAAACTGGGTACCTTACGATTAATTAAACCTAGATTTTGCTATAACCTAACATCAACCAATAACCGAAATAAATATTTGTAATTGATGTACAATAATAATCGTATAATTTTTGAATACACATAAACTATTTAAAATTATCATAACTACTAAAACTTTATAAAATAATTATTTTAATTTAAAAAATAATTAAATTTAAATTAATAATCATTTAAAAGATAAAAGTAAAAATATAATTATTTTAAATATGATTGACATTTGGGCGCCTCTTTTAAAAATTCAAATTAACTTTCAAAAGCGGGAAAGGAGCTTACCCTACCAAAATCTATCACACTAACATCTAAAAAGTAAATAAGACAAATTTCAAAACCAATTCACGATATTACCCTCTCACCATTACCGATATACACTCCTTAACTTCTCTCTGATTCATTATTTTTCTTAAATATTAATTCCAACACACCCATCATTTTGCCATCATTTTGAACTATAGTTTTGTAATCATTCAGTGTATACTTTTCTTTTTATTATTCTCGAAAAAACCATAGTAATAGACAGATTAAAAGGTATCTACAATCGAAAAATATCATAATAGTCTATTGTATTTAACAATTCAATTGAAGATGATAAAAAAAATTAAAACTCATTCTTGTTAATTTTATATTTTTATAAAATTTTGATAAATTGTGTATAACTTGATATATTAATTTTAATATTTTCAGTTTACTTGATATATATATATATATATATATATATATATATATATATATAAATTAAGAATTTTTCAATATTTTTATTTTTCAAAATTAATTTTAAAGTAATTATTTATTTTTCTCTTAATTTAAATTATCCCTGTGCAACACGAAAAATCTTATATTTAGTAAGTGATGAACACAAATTTCTACTATTATATTAGTATATTTTAAAAGTGATTTTAAAATATTTTTTTCCTTAAATAGTGAAATGTCAGCTTTATCTCTAACGTAAACTAAATATTATGTATACACGTTTTTTTAAAATATTTAATGTCATTAAGTTAACATAACAAACAAATTTATATTTATTAAAAATAAAATAAAATGAATGAAAAAAAACATAATAGTTATTTATATTTATTAAAAAAATGAATGAAAAAAACATAATAGTTGATGAATCAGTAAAAAAAATAATAATTATTATCACAGTTTTATAAAAAATATATCTAAATATTTCTTAGTTCTTTAAAAAATAAATAATTATATTATAAAGAAAAAAATTGAAATAATAATTTTGGACATAAAAGAAAACCTTTTATCTATATGTAATTATATATATATATATTTTAAATTCTGACTATTTTTTTTTTCTAAAGATCTTATTATTTTTTTGACTAAATTAACTTTTTTTTATCAATTTTATTCTCTCTAATGTTAAATGTAAAATGATTACCTATTAAAATTAAAATTCTGATATGATAAGTTTATAATTAAATCACAAATTGACATATTCAGTTTAACTCTTTTAATAAAATTCTTTTTATATTATTAATATAATTTGTTATCAGTTTGAAACTACCATCATTTAGGATTTCCATAAAGATTAATAAAACTACAAAATACTTTCAATAAAAAAAAGTGATCTTTTGTAATATTAATTAACATTTTATATCCTTTTGAAAATATTATTCATTTAGGATTGTCATAAATATTAATAAAATTATAACATACCCTTAATCATATTAAGTTTGACTAAATTAATTTATATTTTAAATAAAAATAATTAATTAAGATAATTAAAATAAAAAAAACATTTAAATTAAGATAATTAGTTTGTTTATAGGCATGCAATTAATTAAGTGTCGTATTTATTATTTAATATAAGCAAGATAATTATAAGTTTTTATTTTAGAATAATTTATTTATAATATTATATCTTTATTAAAAATAATTATCATTAACTTAGATAATTATACTTTTCTTAAATATTAATTTTAATATTATATTTTTAATAATTAAAATTCAATGATTTTCTTTATTTCTAAATTTTTTTTATTTCAAGTTGTACAAATATAATCTTGTATTATTTTAACTTACTTTTACTTTTTTAACATGTCACAATCACAATCGTTTTTTCTATTTCAATGTATATTTCAAGTCTTTACAAATATAGTCATATATTATTTTAACTTGTAAAAGGATTTATTAACTTTCAATTCTTAACATTTTATTAGTGATTTCTTTTAAGTTCTTATTATTAATTATTAGTATTTAGTTTTAGAAATAGAGAATATTAAATAAGTTATTTGAGATGGGTATGAGGGAGATGGTGGATAAATAAGTTTAGGAATAGAATGGGATTTTGGAGTAGAAAAAGGAGTTGCTAGAAATATTATAAGCAAATATATACAAATTTGAAATGAAGAAAATAGTAGAGTATGGACCATAATACAAAATATAAAATCAAAATTTGTATGCGCCAGCATTTACAGCTTAGAGTGAAAAGTCTTGGTAGTAGTAGTATAGTATTCTATAAAGCTATATCGGAGTTGAAAATACTATCTAAGGAATTTATTTCTTGAGAATGACAAATAATAAATCATCAATTAGACATACAATTACCTATTAACTAGGTAAGAAAATAAGTAGATACTAATTAATCAATAATGTTAAATTTATATTTCTTATACTTCTATTTTATTATCATATATCTTCTTGAGTCATTTTTCATCAACCAACATTCATAATACTAAAAGAAGATAACTGACAACTATTAAAAATATATTACTTTAACTTTAGCTTAATTAATATTAATTTAAATAAATAATAAAATAAATAAAATTTATATTGATTTAGTCAATACTAATTTAAATAAATATAAATACTACAAATAAATATAATTAACAAAATCATTATTATTCTAACACTAAATATAAATATTTTCACTTATTAAAAAGTTTAAAAGTAATTAATATTGAATTTGAATTTAACTATAACGAACATGTACACTCTATTATGATTATGAAAAATATAATATAACGATTAAATTTTGATAAATTTTATTATAATTTAAATTAATAATCTTTAAATGATTTTGAAATATAAAAAAATAAAAAAATGGAAGAGTGAGAAGTCATTAAAAAAATGTCAACTTGAATTATAAAAAAATTGTCAAAATTTAATTATTATAGTAATATAATTATTTTTAGTATAAAAATGTAACATATTACGCATCTTAATAGTATTTACATACATTTTGAAGCAATTTTATATTTAATTTATTTCTTTTATAAAACATTTTTGCATAATATTACTCCGAGTAATTATGTTTTAAAATCTGGTTGTTAATTTAGAAATAAAATTCATTTAAAACTAATATAGCTTGATTATTTTTAATTTTATAACGCAATTAATTAATGTCTTTATTATTTTATGTAAATAAGATAAAATTTTAATATATTTTTCAAATTTTCAAATTTTGAGATAAATATCTTGTAAATAAAAACTAGAAGACTAATTTATTTTAAATATATCCTATCCAATTTATTCAAACTGATTCTTCAACTAAAATCTAGATTTTAATTATAAAAAGCGACAGTGATGAATTATTTGTTATTGATAAAAATATTAAAAATTATTAGACAAAAAAAATTATCAAGTTTTGTGTTTTTTAACATATTATTTTTAATCTCTAATTGAATTTAGATTTTTGTTTTAAAAATATAAATATATTAATAAAATCCTTAAAAAATGGCTTTGATGATGGTAGTAATTGATAGGATATTTTTGGGAGAGTAATCAAAGAATCAAATGCTTTGGTAATTGGTAGGATTTTGGGAGTCAAAGCTCTTAATTACTCACATGCTAGTTACTCGATAAAGTCAAAGCTCTTAATAATGTGTATTCATTTTTTTTTTTCAAAAACAGTTAAGGGCAGTTTTGGAAGCATAACTTCTGAATCATGGGTGGGACCCACATTGAGGGATAGCGGCGTAATTTCAAAGAAATTTTGAATGTCTCACTCTCACCACTGCTTCTTCTTCTCCCTTAAAATCCTTTTGCATTTCCTCATTCAACAGCTGTTCAATTTTATCATTTTCTTCACATCAAGGTGAATTTTCTAGCTTCAGTCTTTGCCTTCTGCACTATATAATTCTCATCATTTCTTTTTTTGTTGAGGTAACTGAATATATGTGTTTCATTACCTAGAAGGTAAAAAACAAAAAGAACTGAGTTTCCCATCCCTTGAATGCCCCAAAGATTCTGTCTTTTCGTTTAATTGGTGAAGATTCAGCCACTTGAGAAAGGGGTGCAGTAGGGTTTCAGACTAGTGGCGTTTACACCCATTTGGGGTTTTTGGTTTTTTGTTAAGAAAATTTGTGAATTTTAGATATATTTTACTTACTGCAATGCCCTTGAAATGTTTGCCATATGTGTATGTGTGTGTATTTTTTATACTTAACTGTTATTGTGGGTGGTGGGTGTTTGGTTTTAATTAAACAGAAAGAATGTCTTCTTTTTTTAGATTTTGTTTAGAAAAATTGTTAACTTTGGATTTTTCTCACTGCAATGCGTATGAAACCTTGCACTTGATTTTTTGTATTTCATTGTCCTTGCTGATTGTGGCGTGTGTTTAGTTTTATCATGAGAATGGGAAGGAGTCTCAGCCCTTTGGTGCGGCAAGAGCTGGCAAATCTTGACAAAGATGAAGAAAGTCGCAAGTCCGCCATGAAAGCACTGAAATCCTATGTAAAAGATTTGGATTTCAAGGCCATTCCTGTGTTTCTTGCAAAAGTTTCAGAGAGCAAGGAAAATTGTTCCGAGGAGTTCACAATTTCAATCTACGAGGTTCTTGCACGGGTTCATGGTGTCAAAATTGTTCCCTTGATTGATACAATCATGAAAACCATAGTCAAGACGTTGGCTTCAAGTGCCGGGTCTTTCCCTCTCCAACAAGCTTGTTCAAAGGTGGTTCCTGCAATTGCAAGATATGGAATTGACCCTTCAACCCCTGAAGACCAAAGGAGGAATATAATTCAGTCCCTTTGCATGCCACTTTCTGATTCTCTCGCGAGTTCTCAGGAGGGGCTAACTTCGGGTGCTGCCCTTTGCTTGAAGGCTCTGGTGGATTCAGAAAACTGGAGGTATGCTTCTGATGAATTGGTGAATAGGGTTTGCCAGAATGTTGCTGTGGCATTAGAAGGGAAGTCTGGTCAAACCAACTCACACATGGGTCTGGTTATGTCTTTGGCCAAGCGCAATGCTTTGGTCATTGAAGCATATGCAAGGTTGCTCATACAATCTGGAATAAGAATAGTGAACGCTGGTCTTTTGGAGGGGAATTCTCAGAAGAGGCTTTCATCCATTCAGATGGTCAACTTCTTGATGAGAAGTTTGGATTCCAGGAGCATATTCTCAGAGGTTGAATTCATAATTGAGGAGTTGGAGAAGTGTCAATCTGATAAAATGGCATTTGTCCAAGGTGCAGCACTTGAGGCTCTGCAAACTGCCAAGAGAATTGCATGTGATAAAAAGCCAAGGTATGCAAAAAGCCCTTCTTCAGTGACAGGGTCAAATTTTAGTACGAGAGAAGGAGAACACACTTCTTCCGGAGAGGGAGAGAATACTTCTTCTACTCCTTCCTCTATTTCACCAGAATCTCGCACTTTGGACTTTTTCCCTGGATATGAATCTATGGAGTCTCCCATTTCAAGCAACTTGAACTATGAAAGAAGAAGCGTGACCAGGAAGCTCTGGAGTAATGAAAATGGAGGGGTTGATGTGTCCCTGAAGGATGGCTTGTTCTCACAAGTAGGAAAGGAAAGTGCTTTGTCAGAGCATTCATTGATTCACGAGTTTTCCAATGGAGATGGATATTATACAGAGGAGTTTGCTGGTTTCATGCACAGAAATCCCAGGAATGGAGTATCCAAAAGCACCACCACAAGTCCCCTTGTAAGTTTCTCTTGCATGTTATGTTCCAGTGAACCTGTGAAAACCTACCTTTTAGTAATAATTCAAACCATGCTTTTGTTTTTATTGAATTGAATAGTAAGTGAAATTTCAATGCTTTCCTGAGCTGCAATGTGTATTACGTTTAAATCACTTGTTTTTACTCATTGAGTTAGCATATTGTGTGTTGTTAATCAGAGGTCACGCACTCAGGCAACTATCGACAGCATAAAAATCTTCGAGACCCCTAGAAAACTCATTCATTCTCTTCAAGATTCAAGTGATTTGACTTTGAGTTGTTCTAAGAAACAGAATAGAAGGTTCAAGAGCCTATCCTCAGGCAACATTGAGTGGAGTCCAGCTTCAAAATATGATGAGAAGGGTTTCTCAAATGATCTGAAGTGTGATAGTGAAGTAATTGAAAGTTGTGGTGAGGTTGAGTTTCAAGTTAGCTCAGAGTCCGTTTCATCATCAGATGACCTTCCTGTAGATGCCAATAAGCAGATATCAACCAAAGTGGTTTCTGAAAACAGAAATGTTACACCAACTGCACTACAAAAGACTAAATACAAATTGGTTTGTGGTCTTTCATTTGTTCTTCTTGCAGTGGCCACTCCTTTACTTTGGATCAATGTTCAGGATGAAGGTCATTATCTTGTACCAACTTAACATCCTCGTTACCTGGTACATCCTGAGAATTAAAGGCATTTTAGGTATGCTTTTGTGAAAGTAGGTGTTAATTCCAACAATGTTGGAGAGTTCTGTGTCGCAGGAGTGTATGTCGTGGCCCATTGAGTATCTTCGATGTGAATTTGTTTTCCTGTAAACACTCATATTTATGGAGTTTTACTTTCTAGTGAAGAAAGCTTTTTGTAGTAATGTTCAGTTTGAATTGAAATCTTGTCTGAGAAAGCCCTGTTCAAAAGATATCATATATGTTTAGAAAAGTTTGTTCCGAAAACTTTTGCTCTAGAAAATTCATTCCAAAATATATTTAACGTATCTTGGAAATTCTTTTCAGAAAATTCTATTTAAAATTTTTTAAAGAATATTCTATAACAAATAATTCAGAAATCGACAAAAATGATAATTTTAAAAATTATGAGAGTGCAATTAAACTTTTATATAAACTTTTAGCAAGGTATAAGTATAGCGTATACTTGTTAGGTGATGTTACATGAAACATTATCTTGTTTGAATAAAGAAAAATATCATTTTCTATACCTTTTTTCGGAATGATATATGAAAGAAATGATTTTGAAGTTATATTATAAAGAAAACATTTAAAGAAGTCAAGACTCTTTCGAAAAGGTGGAAATCTAATATAAAGAAAAAAGTCACAGCTCTTATTTATAGCATATGTAATTCTTAATCTTGTATATAGAGCACCGAAAAAAAAAGATTAACTCGACCAATAGTAAAAATATTTACAACTTTTATTCTCAACCTTGAGTGTATTACATAACAAAAGAGTCCTCTTCAGCATATGTTCATCCACACGAATGGACAACTAGTAGTAATCATGTTAGTAAAAAAGGAAGGTAAAAATTGTTTTATGTGATGATAAATTTTGAAAATTCATCCAATATTGTTTGGAATGAGTTACTTGCGAAAGTACTAAGGTTTATAGATAGAGACTCCAAACTTGACATACCATATATATGTGAAGATATGAATAGAGCTAAAATAACAAATAACTTAAAAATTTCAAGAATCAAGACTACCAATATATAAAAAGATATAAAAAATCATCGATACTTGTTGGAATTTGAAATTATAGACTTCTTCGTGATATTGCTTACTACCTTGACCCAAAGTAGTAACTATAATACTATATATTTTATATTTCAATTTAATAACGATCTTTAATGCTTATGTTTTATTTTATATTTTTATTAGGTTTCATTATACAAAACTTATATAATTTATATGAGATCATTTGAAAAATGAAATCTTAAATGGAAATACTAAATTTCAACTTAATCAACAACTCCATAGAATGAAAAGTGACTAAAGATTTTTTTAATAAGTATAAAAGTTGACACTAAGGATAAAAAACATGGTAATGCTTTTAAGTAGTCCTCATAATTTCAAAAAGAGTATACCAATTAAGATAACGTCGAATTATATAGGCTTTTTATTTGTCCAGCTTTTTGGTGGAAGAGTTACAGCGAAGAAGATAAAGAGTTACAAAATTATGCGACCACATGGTAAGTTTCACTTGATATATACACTATAAGAAAAATAATTTTTAACAGAAGTTATTTTTGGCATTTCTGGCGATTTTAACTTTCGTTAAAGATGTTACTCGAGGTTTGTTTTTTCTTTGAAAAAATTAGCATCATTGACGGATTACCGGCAATTTTGACTAACTCCTGGTAAAGTAGTATTTACTGACGGTTCTAAATCCCCGTTATTTATCGACGATTATGAACCCCCGTTATTTATCGGCGGGTCTGAAACCCTGTTATTTACCGGCGATTCTGAACCCCCGTTATTTATCGACGGGTCTGAACCCTTGTTATTTACCGGCAGTTCTGAACCCCCGTTATTTACCGACGGTTCTGGAACCCCTGCTATTTTGTGAAGGTTTTTCAAACTTCTACTAATTACAACTTCAGTGTTTTTAAGTCCCTGGTGGGGTTTTTTACCCCTCCAATACAATTCATTATTTATAAATGTTTTTGCTTGATGTTTCAAATCTCTTTAATTTTATTTGTTGCAATTTTTTAATCCACATAATTACTAAAACATATAAAATAAAAAGCAAAAATTCTAAAATTTTGATATTTATTTATAACTAGATATAACATTCATAAAAACAAGAAACTCTGTCTACAAATTCAAGATAAATAATAAGTTTAAATGTTCAAACTAATGAAATATTACAATATCTTTGTTTCTTCATTCTCTAACTATCAATCTTAATCTGAATAATTTGTTTATTTATTTGGAACATTCCCTTTATCATATACCTAACATAAAAAATAATCATAATTAGTAACATTTATTACAATATAATATATATATATATATATATATATATATTAATATACTAAAGATTTAAATGTTATTATGATCATCTACTTATGGTGCATGTGAGAAGGCTACATCAGTCAATGGTGCAGGCAAATGTCCTTCAATGAACCTTTTGTAAAGCATGCAAAGAAAGTTGAGAAGCTCAACGAACCTACATCAGATTGTAGACTTAAATAACTTTAGAACTATCATTAAAAAAATCCAAACAATGAGCTTCAATTACCAACCAACATGCACTATCATAAACCAATGATTTTACTGTTAATAGTACAGTAATGAGTATTATATAGGGGAAAGGTCTCAGACACTCTATACCTCTAACTATTTTATTCAATTAAGCAATTCTTCAAATAACTCTTAAATTGTTAGCAGATTACAAATTGTCCTGATTTCACTTATTACATCAATATTTATCTATCAACAATGCACCAAATTACTAAAAAGACAATACCCTTAAATCAAACTCATTTTACCCCTACTCACACGAATCAAGACACCCAACTACACGCAAATACAAATCAGCATAGCATCACGCAAACACATTAACCTAGGTCCACAACACATAGTAAATGAAGAAACCCTCAAACTACTCCTCGGTAACGCTTCATGTGACTCATGCTCGCTAATAATCCCTTGCACAACCTATTTCCAGCACCATCTAAACACATTCACTCTAATTACATGAAAAAAAAATAAAAAGAAAAAAAAACAAAATCGATATACCTTGCAAAAATCACGCGACTACACATATTATAAAACACATTGATTAAACAAAACAAATATATACCTTGGGTTAACAAAGCCCAATCAATTTCCTCCAAGTCATTCAATCTAGTATAAGCTTCTCTCACCAAGTTGTACATGCTTCTAATCAATATGGAAAGAATAATAGGATCAAAATGAAGATTAAAGTGAGGGAACAAGGTAATAAGTTTTTGTGTCAAGTTACTTACCCTTGTGAAGTTGCTTAACTCGCTTCCCGAAAAACTTTGGGCATTAATATCAGCTTTAACCAAGTTTATATATATTAACCATCTTTTTTATAACATACTTAAGTAAGATTATAGGAATTTCCTTTAATAATATCATATTCCGTAAAATTACATGGTGACATTTCTATGTTCTTCAATTCTATGATGTAGAGACAAGTAATGATAAAATTCTATCGGATGTATTATTCATTAGATATCGTTGTAGCCTAAAGAAAGATATAAGAGGTTCATAGACATCTCGATAAGCATTTTCATCCATAACATAATCTGCATGTGCATAATCATTTTTGTATTGCACTACAAGCTTATCTAGGTGATGATCTTTAAGAATTTCTAACAGACGTTACACATCCTTAACATCAGAAAGAGCATTAGCACCTCCATAACTCAGGAAGAGAGGAAGCTCATTTGGAATTCTTGTCATGTATGCTGGTGGAGTGGGTTGTCCATAGTGTTTTATGTTCTCATCTTGATTTTGGTAATCAAACATTGATGTGGTTCCTTCTCTGATCACTGATATTCATATATGATTAAGATTCATAACCCTCATATGAAAGAAAATATTATTCTTATTAACAGCTAGCTGATTGCAGTCAAATTTTCAAAATCTATGCTAAAACTAAAGCTTTCATTTTGTCATGAACTGTATAACTTATATGTTCCTCAGGTTATGAACATCTAAGGAGATAATAATTACTTATGCATCTAACTACATATGCAAAGGTTAACTTTATCATTCAAAATTAATCTTCAATGATATGCACTCACATGCAAACAATGTTAATGGATTTTTCCACATGCAGATTCCTACTTCGCGAATTTCAGTAACAGGTTTGTCGAGTACTCACTTATATGCTTGTGGAATCTATCAAGATTTAGTAATCATATATTATTCAATCAAACATGTTCAATGAAACAACCATAACATTCTGGCAATATTTCTTTAAACTCTCTTTCAATCTTGAATGTAGCTCTGACTTGGGAAGGTCAAGAAAATATTTTGCTGACCTCTTCTTAGAATAGCGGGGTAAGGATTTGTTGTTCTCAAAATCATCAAAAAAAATCTTATTCAATTTGTGTCTTTATAGCATTGTAGTCACTAAAGGATTTCAAATAAAAGTTACAGTCAATAGTTTATTAATTTTCCAAAAATGTCCTCAAAAGATCTGTAGAACAGGAAACATAAGTGAAAAGAAAATTACACCTTTTTATTTGCCATGCATGTTTCTCCATGCCTCCTTAGCTACTAGCATTTTACATCATATGCTTATCCACACAAAATGTTTGCCTTTTTAACACTAACCTCTTTAGCATTTGGGTCAGGAATTTCTCTTAGGATTGAATCATATCCCTGTAATAGCAATAACCACCAACTTTTTGTTCTATTATCGTTAGGGAAAGGTTAGAGCTTTTGGATACCTCAGGTTTGAAATCATCAAGGTCTTCAATGTAATCTCTTTCTTCCTAGTCTGCAGGCTGCAATTTGGAAGATATTTTAATTTTAGAAACAAGAAAGATATTTTAATAATATCATCTGATTGGGATAAGTTGATTCTCTTTATTGCAAAATAGGAAATCTAAACTAAGTTATAGTATTGCTATAGGATATGTAGAAGACCAAAAACATCATAATATGCTAAAGGACAACATTTGAAGTTACAACTGAATATGCATATGGAAAATAACATGTATATGCATATGGAAAATAACATGTTTTCCAGAGGTAAGACCAGGGATAAGTATAGACTTTGGTCCAACATACTTGTGCTCCATGTATGCACCATTGTCCTGTATATATTAAAGGGGATACAAGAATATGATGGCATTGAAATAAACAAATGGTGAACTTAATAGGGGAGAAGAAAACAAGTTTTGTGGAATTCAAAACCTTTCTCTTCATGTGTACCATGATTTGTTCCTTAAAACCATTAAGACAGTTAATTAGCCAAATATCAACGCCCCTCATGAGTTTGTCTTAGAGCACTTTGCAAGGCATGAATAAATTCAAATACATTGGAATCGATCAACTTCCTCTTTTATGGAAAATGATCATTAGTCAAAATACGAAGAACGATGAATATTTCAATTAAGAACCTAATATTTGGGCGCTCACATTTGATTAAGAACTTAACATTCCTGATGGAGTTTCCCTCGAAAAAAGCGAAAATGGCGTCGATTTGAGGTTAGAAGGGGATTCCCGTGACAACATGGAAGACTTCGTGACACGCTCGGAGTGGTGATGGTGAAGAGGGATGAAAATTCGCAAAGAGAGCCTAGGTCACACTAATAGAAGATTTATTGAGAGAAAGTTAGGTCACGCGAGCAAACTGCGTTTTTGTGAGTGAACAAGAAAGGATTCGAAAAACAAAAAGAAAAGTTGTGAAAGAAGTGAATGAAAAAGGTGATATTCGAAAAAGAAAAAAAACTATGAAAAAAGATGGAGAAAATGATATCTACTGGTAAGACACTAAAAAAATACCAAATTTACTCGGGGTTTGTACATGTTAGTTTTGAAATGGTTGAAAAGCCAGGAAGGGAGTTGAATTGGCTAGTTAAAAATTTAGGCTATCTTTGCAAGCTAAAAAACACCTTTAATTGAATCAAATAGATCACCAAGTTAGGATGCAAACAGTACTGAACTGTACACTTTTAATCGATCAAAAACAGAGTTAATCAATTGATTTTACTAAACAGATTTTGTTATGGTATAATCAACCGATTGAAACAGGAAAACAGTCTGCTAAAATACTAGGAAAAATGCAGAAATGCGAATTTGAATTTTAAACCAGCAACAATGCACAAGAATGATCAAGATAGGTTCCAAATGATTATGTAAACATGCTCAATACTGCAAATGCTATGAAAACGTGCAAGAACATGAAAAATATGATTAAAGCACAAGTTCTTTTAAACTTTAAAATGAAAATGCAAGAGAGAAATGTTAGAGAAGAGAGGACACCACGAAATTTTTATACTGGTTCACTCAAACCTGAGCTACATCCAGTTTGTCAAGGCAACCTGAGCTTGACTTTGCACTATTTCAAAATATTTACAAAGTATCCACCCTTACACTTCCAAAATATGCAAAAGCACCACAAAAGACTCTCGAATCACACAAGAATCGCACCAGCACAGCAAGAACCCTCTTGCAGACCTGGAAAACCACCAGGCACACACACAAAGCTTGAGAAAGATCAAACCTCAGTGGTAGCACAGCCCATCCTACCATAAACCACTTTCTCCAAACTTCAAACCAAGCCAAAAGCTCCAAGAATTGATCCAAGATCAATCTTCAACAGTTGCAACACGTATGATCACGAATGAGAGAGTTTCCACCAGTTTCTAGAACAAATTCGCGCTCTAAAATGATCAACAGACCTCTCTTTCGAAAATTACAGCTTTTATAGTCAAACTGTTACGAAATTTAACAGGTTGATTTTCAAATCAATCAGTTGATTTCACTTGACTTAAGTGAAATCAGTCAATTAAAAACTAAATCAACTGATTGAATTTGTTGTAGTTTAAGACTACTGCAACCAACCTTTTAACCTGTTTAAAAACCATTCAACGGACTAAAAGAGACATTTTAACCTGTTGAAAAACCATTCAACAAATTAAAACACGCACCTAAGACCAAAAACATATAATTAATGCTATAAGGTCTACAACATGAATTAGAAACTTAAAATACACTTTCTAAATGATGTAACTACATGGAGAGCACACATTCCAGCCTTGACCAACATGGTTATCATCAAATCACCTTTCCTTCATCAATGTAGGCATCATTCCCATGGAAATGGCTTCAAGATAGTTCAAAAGCTTCATTAAGTCTTCATCAAATCTTCAAGAAGCAAACCACCTTCGGCTTCACATGTCAACAGTACGAAAAACATCCTTTACTTAATAGGGGTTTGGAAAACCTCTAGTAGTATATTTGTTAGCAGAGGTTATTATAACCTTTGATAATAAACCTCCCTTAAAATTAACATGTTTTGTAGTGATAGTGCTAAAGAAATTGAAGTTTATTTGTCCAAGTACATGCGAAAAAAAAATTGTTTAGAGCAAATGAGATTAATATTAATGTCTTCGTGAACTTTAACTTAAGATGAAACAAAATGTTAGACGGGAGGAGAAATATAATATTTATGATTTTTATGTTTATATGACGTCAAATTAAATTATGAGTGAATTACTGAAAAAGATGATCTTTCCCACTAAATGATATTACATGGAAAAGTATACATCTAGGAAAAATAGGCCAGCCAACTTTCTTTATGTTTTTAAATTCTTTTTAATTTGTTTACAGTGTTTTGGTGTTGCTGATGTTAACATCTGATATAGTGTTTCGTGTTGCGGATGTCGACATTCGAAAACTTATTTTTTTATTTTTTTCGTGTTGCGAATGTTGACATCAGGTATATGGGTTGTGTTGCGGATGTGGACATCCAAAACCGTCGTCGTTGGCTGCATTGGTGAAGTCATAAAGCATGAGCGGGGATTTGAGAAGAAACTTGTTTCCAACGTTGTTCTCGTTCTTCGTTGGCAGCACCTTCGAGGGCACGCCTAGGGAGCAACAAGCGCTGCTTGAATTGGAGGACACTATCGCTAGATTGAAGAGGGAGAAGGAAACATCGAAGAACACTCTTAACTACCTCATTGTTGCTTCTACTGTTAAAGATGTTTTTCCCTCTTCTTCCAATTCTTCTTAATTGGTGATTTGTACTCTATACCCAATGTATTGTTGCTTGTAAGTGTAACTTCATGGCAACATATTGAGAAAATAGTTGTAAATTGTTTTCATGCGTAAACTTTGCTTGCATTTTTGTTCTTTACTATGATACCTATTATATATTGTGTTGCTTGATAGATAAAGGTAGTATATGTTGTTTGATCTGCGGATTCAATACGAGTAGTGCTGCAGGCTAATAGGATATTTAATCTTTTTCATTTTGCCACATGATGCAGATAGTTAGAAGCATATTCTGTTTTAGAATAAAAATAAACATAAAATGATTTGATGTTCTTCTGTGATGATGTTTTAGTAATGCTTTTTCAATAACTTTCTCTTTTAAGTGCTTAGTGGATGTGAATTGTTATGATTGTTCATTGGCTTTTATTGTTTCGATTTTAATAGGATCTGTAATTTGGGAATTATTGATGATGAGACAACTTTTAGTTTGTGCCTAGAGTTTTGTTGAAATTATTCGATTATTAGTTTCAAGTTTGTATCTACAGACTAAGGTTTGATACGTGCGAACTAAGATATCATTACTGATCCAACGAAGCTCCATCCATTGCAAATCATTGACTTTAAATCTAGCACAAGTCAATATCAGATGTCGAAACCTGGTAAGTATATCAACCGGAAGTCGACATCAACTTCAGAACCACAATATTTGTTGATGTTGTCTTACATCGGATATCGACATTCGTTGTAAGAGCAAAATTGACATTCGTTTCCTTATAAAATCGGATGTTGACATCTGACTTATGTACATACCAGATGTGGACATTCGGTACATTTATAATATTTGAAAATTCCATTATGTATGTCCAAATCCAGTATTCTTATAAACCAGATCTTGACATTTGAAATTTGGAAACATGGTAGACAACTAGTATTGACTTTGTAAAAAATAAAAAATTATCTTACATTACATCCTTTCTGGAGCTTAATATACGAAAGCTTTGGAGATGCAATGTTTCACTTAAAATTTATCTAAGGACAATACCTATTTTAATTACCTCGCCTACTTCAGTTTGATAGGGACATAAATGTAATTGTAATTAATGCAGGGACTTGGGTACAGAAAAATCTATTGGAGGTTCATGGAGAAACCCATGTATACATGAATCTTTTATCCGTAAAGAGAGAATTATAATCAAGTAAACAAAGAAAAATATTTGTTTAAACTTTAATGGGTCAAAAAAAATTAATTACTTAAAAAAGAAAAATGCACCTAATAACATGTGAGAATGAAAATTTAAGAAATGGTTTGCAAATACAAATAGAGTACAATGATAAATTATAAAAGAATATCATAAATTTGAAAATTAAAAAAAAATACTAATTTGCATCTAATCACATAATCAATTACGAAACTTGATTAAAAATTTTGAAAGAACTAAAATAATACACTATAAATTGTATATTCAATCATTTTTATTAATAAAACAAAAAAATAATTTAATCCTTAATATCCTGCTTAAAAATAAGTGAAAGAAATTAATTTTGTGTTGCTGTCATTTTCATAGTTTCCCTTTAATGATCTTTAAAAAAATATATTCTTTTATTTTTTATACCTAATTAAAAAGAAAGGTTCAGAACTAAAAAATAAGCTACCAAAATCTAATTAAATATTGAAGAACATATTTATTAAAAAAATATAATTAAGTCATAAATAAGATTAATTATGAATAACTTTTATCATCATAAAAAATCACAGTAGAAAACACTCATGAGATAAAAAAATATAAAACTAATATTTTAGTATAAGTAAAACAATAGAAATTTTTCTTTTTTTAATAATAGAACAAAATATTTGAAAACATGAGAAAAAAGAAATAATGAATTTGTCTTTAACATTTCAATAAACAAATCAAGAGACAAAAATAAAATAAAAAATATGTTTAAATAAATTTTTCAATATTTATTATATTTAATTATTTATATTTATAGAAAAAGTTAAAAATTTATCTAATTTAATTCTCATAAAATCTCATTATACATTGAATTTTAAAAGGTTTCGAAAACCGGGACTGACTTCCTGAAATATCCCTACATATTTAATGTTTTTCTTATTGTGTAATGTTTTTGCTTCTGGATGAAAGAGTTTAACTATTTAACTTCATTTTCATATATCATATTATTAATATATTTTTTTTCATATTCCGAATGGATATACTTAAAAATGTCATCTATTTTATTTATAACGTATCTTTCTATTTATAATAAACTTCAATTTAGAATAAAAAAATTATTCACATACCGAATTCGAGAGTAAGAGAGAAATTTTATTAAATTTTGTTAAATAAATTCACCGACAAACCATTAGATTAATAGCATAATTAAAAATGTAAAATTAAATATTCTCAATTTAGTAAATAAATTCTGTCAAAATCTTTACTCAATTGACGTTAAACAATTGATATAGAATTTTGACTCATTATATTATAATGCAGTCCATCGCATCGTGGGAAAAACTGAAAAAAAAAAGGTTTTATTTTTTGTTGAAACCATAGAACAAAGAAAAATGACAAAAGGATTTCAATGACATTGGTTTTCTTTTGGTAAAATTTTTCCAACAGTCATAATAATATTTTTAATGTACCAGTAGTTTTTGTTATTATTAGAAAATTTAGTTAGAGGTTGCTTATGCTTAAAAGTTTAAGTTAAGGTTAATGCTTCTTTATCTTAATCATAATTTGTTCTTTTTTCTCAAATAACAGGTTTTATCCCATGTCAAATACAACAAATACAGTATTATTAGTACTTTTAATCATTAAGGCTCATTGAAATGAAAAATCTGCAAGCATTATGCAACTTCTTTTATTGATATGGTATTTTACAATTGGACATAGATGAAATAACAATTATATATAATTTGAGGGAAGAACAACACAAATCCTGCTCCAGAAAGAAAAAACCAATAAAAAAATGAAAAATGGAGTGAAGCATGAGTGAAGAAAGAGAGAGGAATGAAAGGTGCAGATGTTGTGTTTGGTTTTTCGACTTTAGTGAGAAGCTGAGTTATACTTCAGTTTTATACTTCTCAGTGGATTTTGGAACACATTTATCATGTTAAATTATCATGTTCAATGACCTGTGCCCCTCTCCATTCTTCACCAGGATTCACAATCACAGGCACCAGTAACGAAGCAGGACCAGTGCAGATGAAGTAGCCCTTCCCATATTTCTTTGACAAAGAACCAGGGCTTGATAAATAAATATCCTCAAAACCCATTCTTATCACCCTGAAGAAAATCTCACGTCCCTGAAAATCCAACAGGAACTACTCACCAAAAAGCTTTCACAAAATCTGCTGCATGAAACAAAATTCTAACAGCATATACTCATGCCTCTCAAATACAAGAAAAAGGTAGATATGTTTATAATCCCTAAACTTAGACGCAACCATTAAAATTCCTTTTTGTACCCATTTGATAATTGGTATAAACAGCTCTAACATGAAACATTTATTAGAAATCCAGATGAGTTTAAGTGTCACATTGGTTAAAAATAAAAAGATCCATAAATTCATTGTCTTAAAATTTTGAATTAATAGTAGTGTCAATTTTTTACGAGGCTAAGCTCAAATCCTATATATGCACTTAGATTAGGAGGATATCTATTTATTTTTAGAGTTTGAGGACCAAACTGGAAGAAATTTTGAAACTCAACATATTTGACCCAAACAAAAACAAACATCAGTATTTTGTGATGAGATTTTAAAACCACATTACTTTTGATCAATGTTCATAAGTAGTAAATCTGAATTTGAAAATATTCTGATGTTTGATTACAGGGCAGAGTTAGACAATCATTCATTCTAACCTGGTCAATGGTTTCATACTTGGAAGGAGGGGTGTTGTAGAATGTCTTTAATCTTTCCTCTGGAGGTGCAGAATAAACTCTACTCATCTTATTCTCAAGGAGGGTCATAGTCAAATCTTGCTTACCCCATGTGCCAAACTTGACTTCAGGTTCAGCACCAAAGGAAAACCATCTAGGAGGCTCAAATGAGGTAGCTTCAGATGGAGTCAAGATTTGAAAGGGAGAAGATGGAGGAGAGTGAGGGATATATGAGCAGCTTCTGAGGCCTTGAACTGCTGTTCCAGCTCTTGTCTTAGATCGAAAATGGCTTAGTATAGCGTTGGTTAGAGTAGCAGGCTTGGGGCCTAAGTTCTTCGCCACCACTGCAGTGGCCATGCTCACAGGATACAGAGTAACAATGTATGTGAGTTCAAAGAATCTACTGGTGCAGCTCAATTCAACCTGAAGGAAACAAAAGCAAACAACACCATGTTTCAGTGCTAGCTTCACATGCAAAACAAGACTATAACTTGTGTGAAAACCATATGAAAGAAAAGGGGAATGAAAGGGTAGGTACCTGAAGAGCATCAATGGCATCAGAGTCAACATCAGTAACAGTCCATTCTAAAGTTGAAGGGAGTAACCCTTTGGCTCCAGGTTGCAGAACTTCATTCATGACCAAACCAACCCCACCTTTGGCCTTGTATGGACCCGATTCAGTTACAGGAATTGTGTAAAGAGCCTCTTCGAAACCATCGTCTTTCCAATGAACTTTTGGTCTGTATGATGTAACATGAGCATCAGGTATGCTTAGCCTCAAGGAGCTTCCATTTCTGATTGTGAGCTCCACAATGGGGATGTTATCAGACTCCAAGAACTTTATGCCTTTTCTGCCAAATTTCTCAGTGAGTGAATCAGCAGTGGGAAAAGTCACTGTAGAGGTGTTTGTTGCTGAGGAGGCCTTTATTAGGTTGAGCTTGGGAAGAGATAAGGAAAGAAAAGAAGCCATGGAGAAGTTGAAATAGGTAGCTACCTCATTTAACAGCTTCCACACAGAGTAGTGATGAACATGTTGTTGTTGCTAAGGTTCACCCTTCACTCAACACAACTATCTATTTGGATTTTTATTTTGGATAAAAATGCGCTTTTTGTTGGCTTTTTGCTTACTCTAAAATGAGGCACTGTGTTGCCAAGTGAAAAATCTTGAAAGGGTCAATCCAATAAGTTCTGAACGGACAAGAAGGAAAACTCTGCTGTGCCACAAATCTCCTTTGTTATCCATTTTGGCCTTTTTCCTTTTCATCATTTGTGGTTTCACATAATTATGTTTTATTTTTCCAGAAGATGCCTTCTTTGAATTGAAAACTGATATTTTAGCTCATGATAATAGAAGACTATTTTTCTGTCATCTCTGTAAAACACGACTTGTGGGAAGGTGAATAATTTCTTAATAGGAATCATTATACGTGAATTAAATGTAGGGTATTTAAAATTTAAGAGAACACGGATCTCCATTGGAACTGAATCATGGTTCAATAACAAGTGACGGTTCGTTTAAAGAGTTGCACATGATTATCCAAAATATCAAATCTATTTTGGATCAAATTTCCCAATTCCTTAAAAGTAGGAACTTGGGGGATGATAAAGCGGAAACACGTGCCAGGCATAACAATTTTGAAGCATGATTAAAGCTTTTAAAATCCCATTATTACAAAGTCGTCATCATTGCTAAGAGTAATTGTTGTTACATGTATTCACAATTTACTTTATGAAAATTCACCGGAACACAAATTCTAATATGGTTTTGCAACTATAATTCCACCACAAACATTTTACAAGACTCTCACTCTAATTAATATTTTATTTAATTATTGGTAGAAAGATATATTTTCAGAAAAACAATCTACTCATTCTTATGATTAAGAGTTTTATTTAAAGAATTTTTTTATAAAACATGTCTTAAAAACTAATAAGATAACGTTTAAACACTTCTAAGATAATGTTCTAAACTGAAGATCCTGTTATAAACTCTTTAATAGAGATGTGGAAAGAATTGGCTAAAAGACAGATCATAATTATGTACACAAACCCATTAGTCAAATTGAAACTAGATTCGGTTGATTCAACACTTTTATAGAAAAACGCTCCCATGATAATTTTCCTAATAGAACATATTTTAGTTTAAACTTTCTTTGACCGACCATGAATTTATGACCACCGAAGCAAGCGCGTTTTATTAAACGAGACAAAAGAAACTGAAATCAGATACTCCACTCCAGACCAAGATCACATAATCAAAGAGATTTTGAAACTACAAACACCAGCACTCACTACATCACTAAGGAAATGGGTAAAAAACAACAAAAACAAAAATCACGGAATTACTGTCATTGGTTTAACAGCTCTTAGAAGAGTCTTCAGGTGCTGTGGTCGACCCATCCCCTTCTAGGAGCCCCTCTGAATTCATTCTATCTTCTGCTGTATTTGCAGTAGCAGCTTCCTTCGGCAAGGTAGCATCTAGAGACTTTAGCAATGTGACTGTCCCAATTGTTAAATCACTGGGTTTGCTGATCTGTCTTGAACAAGATATCTTGTAAGGTTCATGTTATACTCAATTTAGCTTACATATAGGAGGAGGAAATCAATAAAACATAGCACTCTAAAATTTGCAGAAACATGTCAGATGTAGGAAGTTGTACTACATGATGCAAGGACATGAGTCTCACCTGTTTTGGGAACTGCTGCTCCTTAGATTTTTTCTCCTGACTTGCCTTTTCACGAGCCTCATAAAATCCAAAATCATCCAAGATGCATGTTTGGCTTGAATGCTCCTTGAAAATTTTCACAACTTGAACTCCCTTCTCAAACTTGACCTGCAGAAGAGACATACATAAGAATTTAGTTGAAAGGGAGGGGGGGTTCGTGGGATATCATAAAACCAACAAGGATATTGTGCAACCTATGCACAGAAATGATGACCATTGATCATATTATCTCTTCACTAGTTACTATTATATTAACCAATCAAGGATCCAAGTTGTGAAACAAGCTGCAAAGGAAATACCTCCTGAGTATCCCTGCTATTTGTTACAGGTTTGTTTTCATTGTTTTCTAGTGTTATGTGCCTCAATGCGCTATTTGGAATATCCTTTATGACATGCCACTTCACAGAAAAGCAACCAGTCCACCTGTCCTGTTGCCAATAATCTACACTTTTACCAAAATCAACAGGACCCAACATCTCTGCCAAACCAACAAATTGACCACTAGTGTTGACCTGAAGGAAGAAATGAATGAGAAGAAACAAGTGGATTAGATAAACCAAGAAAATCTAAAAATTGGCCAATTAAATGGTGCATGTGACACTGACCGAAAATAACAAATATATGGGACAGCCACCAGTCTTCCCCTTCGCCTCTTGATATGCTGCATCCAGTTTTTTATTGCCATTAGGAGTACTGGCCCAAACACTATACTTTATACTTTTATGAATATCATCCTCACTATAGGATTTGATGACAAAAAACTTGGCATCAGAATAATTCTCAGAAAAATCTTTCCCGTTGTATTGTTCCTTATTGGGTACCAAAAGAACTTCTTTGTTATCGCTCTTCACTGGAAGGTTCTGTCCTTTCAGTAGTAATGTAACAGATCCGAGACTCTTGATATTTTTATTATCAGAACTTTTGGCAGCTCTTGGTCCCTTGTTTAGCTCAGTGAAACCTTCCATACTTTTTTTAAAACCATAGCCATCACCTGTGGCATGACGCTTGTAATCAACTGAGCCCATTCTGGATCCATATGCAGCAGATCCAAAACGAGAATTAGCCCTAAATGTGTTCCCGTATTGGCTGTACATCCTGTTGCTTGGATACATCCCGTTCATGAATCCAGAAACCATTTCAAGTCCAGATGGATGTCTGGAACCATTCAAGTTCTGCAATTAAGAAATCATATTTAAGTTGAATTTTGAATTGCTTTCACAAGAAGGCACAATAAACAGAGGGAGGATCTACTGCATCTATATGAAATGCAGCATTTACATAGTACTATAATATGATCAAGTAAACATGAAGCACTGCTAACATACACAGATATGACAATATTATAAATGGCAAGTTGGTTGATGAACATAAGATTAATTTGCTTGGACATTTTCAATTAAGAAAAATACAGACAGCACACAGGCTTGGGTTAAAGGTTTTATGCTTTTAACGGAGAAAAATAACCCAATTAATCAAAGGTCACTTAGGAAATCACACTCAGGAAGGACCATCATTCCAACATACCGGAAAAGGTGGAAGTTGCTGAAGAAGTCCTTGATTCCTTTGAGAAGTAAAATCTTTGACAGGGGTCATTGATGAAGATAAACCAACCTTGGCTCCATGTTTGGACTGTCTATCAGATATTAAGGACATATCTGATTGGACTGGCAATTGTGTAGCATGGGTACTCATTCTTGGGCCCTGATATCCTGACAAAGGGGCATAAGGTGGCAAGCTAGTCCCTTGATAAGAATCATTTGAATGCAAAGTTGTATGCTGGGAACCCGTTAAAAATGACTTTAACCCATTTTTATTTGTAAAATCACTATTGGCCATGTTAACAGTGTTTCCTTTACTCGTAACATTTAATGAAGCAACATGATCAGCATCAACTGCAGTTGATATTTCTTCTTGTGTAGCAGTGATTTTGTTTGGAGTAAATGACACATCAGCAGAAGCTGGAGATTTGTAGTAAGAACATGGATATTGGTACTGTTGCAGCGCATAATGCTGACCATCTTGTTGAATCATGGGAGAAGAGGAATTGGCCGGTGCATATGTTCCATATGGTGTATAACCATAACCGTGATGATACATATAAGAGCAGTTGTCTCCATAAACACCCTGTCATAATATCAAACAAACAGAAATCTTTATTAGATGGCTAAAGGCTTCCCTTGCTTTCTTTATCTACATTTTATCATAAAAATTATGAGAAACAAAACCTAACACAATGATAAAGACAGAAGATGGGACTTTGAGAAAGAAAAAAAAAACTACAGAAGGACATTATTAGATGCAATTATCTATTACCTTAACAATCACTTAACTCAGGACCAGAACAGTTGAAACAAACACACTCATAACTTTGATGGTGGCTAGCACAGTTTAGAACTCTCAGAAATAACCACACAATTAAAGAAGCAGCTAGTACCAGTTCAACATCAATTAATTTTAAAGCTAACATGTAACAGAAATTCTAATGGCCCTCATCCAGTGGATCTTAGGAAACATTATTCTAAAAATGATCCAACCAATGATATTCAGTACAAAAAACATAATAATCACAAGATTGGAAACCAGAGAACAAGGTTTTTACCTGAGTCATCCCCCCATCAAGGTTCATATATCTTGAATAAACATTCCAATCACCTTGCCCATCATAACCTGAAATATAACCATCATCATATTTCTCTAACAGTCTCGGCACCATATTGTTGCAGTCAATAACATACTATCCTCAAAATCCACAACTGCTTACCTTACCTCCATAATAGTATGCCGAAGGGTATCCATTTGGAACAAAGCTTGAATTTGGATTGAACGGCTTGCCCATCCCTTTAGCTGCACCCTTGGAAAAACCAGGTCCATTCTGCACACATATAGACTAAAATAATCAGTCAACATTGCACAACACAAACATCTAGTGCTAGAGACACTTCATTGATGACCAACAAAAGAAAATGAAACAGTAAATTGGAAGCGTTGAAGCACCTTCTTCGCAGGCTCAGTAACTCCAATGGCTTTTGGCTCAGAATCCAGGGTCAAATTTTGCAATAAATCTGCAGTTTCTACGCATTATGGTAAAGGAAAACCATTTACTTCTAATCTAGCTTCATTATTCACAAGCACAAGAAATTAAGAGACAAAGACACCCATGTTAAACAGCAAAAACACAACAGAACAAAAAAGAAGAAAAATTGAGCAACTAAACATTATTATACAGAACAGTAAAATTTTCCAGATAAACAAAGCCTCTCAATATATTCTTACGAGCGCATTTCCTTTCAAGAAGAGATTTGTTCGCAAACTCTAGACTCTGTGTAAGTAGTTTACAAAAGGAAGAAATTAAGAAATAAAAATTAAAAAGAAAGGGCTTTGACTTGAAAGCAATTGACAACAATGTGTGTTTTAGTCATAACCTAAACTTCTGAAAGCCAGAGAATGATGCACAACTGTAATTACAAAAGAAAAATTATATAGAAGCCCTTATCAGTGAATTACACACCTAGCATGCATAGCTCAGAGAATTGAATAGCAAATATTGTAACTTTAAGAAATGAGCAACACAGAAATTAAATATAAAAAAGAGGGTTTTGAAGATAAAAGGATACTGTCAGAAGTAGGAGCAACAGCTGCCATGATTGAAATCAGAGAGAGAAAGGGTCGCCGCCAACTCCGTGTTCTTTGGGTTTGAGACACAGAGAAAGAGAGAAGAGGGAGAGCTAAGAACCTATTTCAGTATTTATATTTTTAGTTGTTTATATATACCAAGAAAGGTTGCCTCTTCAGTGTAGCAAAAATATTAAGTTCTTAATATTGAAAAATATTAATAATTTGAATGAAATAATTCCTTTATCTTAAATAGGAAATGTATCAGTTTTTTAAATTATTCAAGTAAAGATTAAGTTCTTAAAAGCATTTTTATTTTTGTTAATAATTTTTGTAAATTTATTTTCATTTTTCAGTTAAAATATATCTAAGATAAACATTTAAAAAAATAAAATAATCTATTATTTCATTTCTTGAAAAATATAGGTTGTCATACTTTGTTCTTTAGAATAATATTTTGGATCTTGGAAGGATGGTTCAAAACCGATAAATTCTTATATTTTATGGAAATTCATCTTCTATCTCTTTTAGCAATTTTGTTGTGGGATATACTTATATAATTAAATATTATTCAACTTGGTATGGAAGTAATTTTAGTTTGGTGGTGTTGGATGTATTTAAAACTTTTACACTACAATATGTTAAGATTGAAATTAGTACATCAATTCAAAATGTCAATTACAATTAGTTGTGAATTTTTAGAAAATACCCAAAATTCAAATAAATTGTAAATAACTTTTAGACATATTTTTCACCAAAATATATTATTATGACTCACTTCGTAATCAAAATAAAATTTAGAAATATAAGTATAGTTCATCTTACAATTAAAATAAACACTAAATACAACCACTTCAAATTAAAACAAAAAGTAATTAAACAAGACAAAATATTTCATGTGTATTTCCCAAAAAAAAAAGAAATAGTTATAGATAAACCTAAAAATTCCATTAAAAAAAACAAAAATGCTCACGAAGGTCTTGTTAGCAAGGTCCCACCATAGCTATTTTTTTCTTCCAAAAGAGAAACATCTTCTTTAAAAATAAGAGTTTGAAAAACATCTACTCTTAAAACAAAATAATGATATTTTGATTCATTTTTTTTACACACTCTTAACATACAACTCCAATCACCCTTTAATTTTTTATTTTTTTATTTTTTATTTTTTTAGTGGTGTGATGTGATAATCTAATAGTGATTGGAGTAATGGGTTAGAAGTGAATTAAAAAGAGTGAGTCAAAATTTATCATTATCCTGTAAAATATCTTTATAAAAGATATTAATGTGATAAGTTAGTTTGGCGTCCACAATACAATCAAATTTAATTTATTAATAGATAATGATATTTTGATTCACTCTTTTATCTATTTTTAACCTACCACTCTAATCATCTTTATGCTAAAAATGGATCAAAATATCATTAACCTTCAATATAATTATTTATATTGAACAAGAAAAACATATGCGATGCATCGATAACTTATTCTTATTCTTCTATAAATAATTATATATATGTAATGCAATCTTAGATTGTTATGTAATTTTAGATCGTTTAAAATTTTGAAATAAATAAGTTGTTTCTTAAAACAATTATTTCAAATTAAAATTTAATCTCAACTTTATAAAAATAAACTAAACATTGGTTCATTTAAAAGGAACCCCAATTAATCATTCCATATTTTAAAGATTAAAGATAGAATTTAAATAAATGTTTTTTCTTAATAAAAATTAATGATTTATATGCCCATAGTTGTTAGGTGTGAGAAAATATCTGTATCACCTCCAATTCCAAAATATTCGAAGTAAATACGTCGAGTTGGATTGATGAGCAAGCAATTTTAACTAAATAAAATTGAGTAAACTAAATAAAATTGAGTAAAATTGATGATTGGGGTTGAGTATAGTGAGTTAGAATTTTATAAATATCAGACTTAACTCCAATTTATATTTTATTATTATAAAATTGTAAATATGTTTAAAATTTTAATTCTTCTTAATATGATACTATTTTTGTTAAAATTTAATAATAAGTATATAAAATCATTTCATCCATTTACTAAAATTATATATGTCATCTTTTAGTTAAAGATTCACTGTATTTATGTCATTTATTAAAAAAATCATTAAAAAAATAAATTTAATATAAATCCTTTATTTGAAAAATTCGACCAAATTAACCTGCAATTGAAATAATTTGAATCTAATTAACAAGATAAATTAAATAGTCAGATATAACTTTTAAAATATTAAATTTAAATTATACTGGATTGGTATTGAATCTGAAGTCGACTATACTTGAGATACTCAACCCTAATTAATGTCATTATTTTTATACATTTTTATTTTATTTTTTTATTAACATATCTTCTAAGATGTCTTAAAACATTAATTATATATATTTTTTAATTTTTAAAGAGTAATTGATTATTGTATAATGAGAATAAAAACATTCTATACATTAGACTTATAAATGATAATTTATGGAAGTTATATTTATTTAATATATATATATATATATATATATATATATATATTTGTGTGTGTGTGTGTGTGTATATGAGTGCATTTTTTAATAATTTTTAGAAAAAATATATTTCAGTATTAATAAATTAACATTTAAACATAAATTATAAAATGATAACAAAATTATTCTTAAAATAATATTTTGCGAACATTATTTATTTTACTCTTCACTTTTAGTTTTATAGTTATTATGTAACATACAAATATAAATAAAAATAATAATTTCGTTTAAAAACATAAAGAATAAAAATTTACTATAATTTTAATAATCTTGTTCTTACATGCTTTAAGTTTATAAGTGATAAGTTGATAAGATTTTAGGATTAAAAAGAAATAGTTGATAAATTCTTTAATCAATTTTATTAAGTTTTATTTTAATATTATAGCAAAGTACTTCCATTAGAGATAAATTTTGAATAAGGTCACATCAATGAAATATTAATGTAATTTGGTAGTTTAATAATATTAATATATATATATATATATATATATAAAAGCTTAAATATGTTTTTGTCTTTTGATTTTTAGTAAAAATATAAGAATTGAAAGTACTTCATATTTAAAATGATGACACAATTTAGTCCATCAATCATAGAAATGTGTGAATTTAGTTTTTTTATCCAAAATTTATTAAATTTATTTGACGTTTTAACAACGTTTATCAACTAACATTGTCAAATACTAAGTCGTGTAAATTAACTTAAATGTTATCATGAAACACATTTAAGGGATTAAATATACTTTTGATCCTTTTAGTGAAAATTAAAATTAATTCATTCTCGAAACTTTGACACATTTTAGTCTTTAAACTTCATAAATACATGAAATTAGTCTTTTTAACCAACTTTTATCAAGTTTATTTGACTTTTCAGATGTGTTTATCATGAAACACTCTTAAAACATCAAATAAACTTAACAAGAATAGATTAAAAAGACTAAATCCACACATCTTTAAAATTGGATGACTAAATTAAAAATTTTAAAATAAATTAATTTTAATTTTCACTAAAAATTAAAGGACAAAAAATATATTTAATCCTTATTTAACTGACACTTAAGTTTAACATACACTTATAGAACATTTGCTGGTACATGTACATGAAAATGAAAATTTTAAATAGTAGTAAATATATAAATATCTTGTAAAATAGAAGAGAAGTTTTAAATCAAAATTTTAAAAATTATAAATTTATTTTAATTTTTACATCTACCACTTTCATGCCGAAGTTTCTCATTGTGCTAACAAACATCCTTACCATTTTTACCTAGAATTTCTTTTTTTAAATACTTAAAGAGTAATCGATAATGGGATAATGAGAATACAAACATTCTATACATTAGACTTATAAATGATAATAGTAGGTTATTTAAATTAAGAAGGGTTGATTTTACTTACTAATTAAATTTATAATTTATGGAAGTTATATTTATACGAAAAAAAAAATTTATATATATATATATATGTGTGTGTGTGTGTTTAATAATTTATAGAAAAATTATATTTCAGTATTAACAAATTAACATTTAAACATAAATTATAAAATGATAACAAAACTACTCTTAAAATAATATTTTTCGAACATTATTTATTTTATTCTTCACTTTTATTTTTATAGTTATTATGTAGCATACAAATATAAATAAATAATAATAATTTCGTTTCATTCCAAATAAAAAAATAAAGAATAAAATTTTACTATAATTTAAACAATTTTGTTCTTACATGCTTTAAGTTTATAAGTGATAAATTAATAAGATTTTAGGATTAAAAAGAAATAGTTGATAAATTCTTTATTTTATTTTATTAAAATTTTATTTTAATATTATATCAAAGTACTTGCATTAGAGATAAATTTTGAATAAGGTGATGAAGGATTGACCCCAACCAAGGATGAAGGCACATACTTAAGAAGATTAAGCATGTTTAGAAAGGAAGTTCACTAATCCTTCATCCATTTCATTTGTGTTTGTTATTTTTGATTCCCTAAGTTGACTTAGTTGAATCAACTTTAGTTGACTTGTTGACCTTTGACTAGGT
>Ga0099822_1001132_pt1 | contig 29716 bp, 16 predicted proteins | sample CowpeawhiteBW_FD_76839 | JGI IMG/M metagenome (GOLD analysis project Ga0099822, IMG submission 76839) | Root nodule microbial communities of legume samples collected from California USA - Cow pea white BW | ecosystem: Host-associated > Plants > Roots > Nodule | place: USA: California | collected... | reverse complement strand
AAAATTTGGATTGGATTTTTTGGATTATCCACATTTAAAAATCTTGATTTATAAAATGGATATCCAATCCATAAGATATATAAAATGTAAATTAGATTGAAATCCAGATCCATTAAATGGATTGGATTTTTAATAAAATGGATTATAAATGGATTGGATTGGAGCAAAAGTAGATTGGATCAAGAAAATTAGATTTTTTGCCCACCCCTATGTTTTACATTGTTATGGTAGGATCTGTAAGATGGCTAGAGAAGCATGTGCAAATGTTTGGGAAGAGAGGCAACAACATTATGAGTTGGCAATAGTTGGATATGTTTATAAATTCAAGTGATAATATACAATTGGTCAAGAGTGAAAAGTTATAGCTACCAAAGCACATGCCAAAGGAAAGATGGAGGTTTAGACACAAGGAATTCCAAAATGCTCTATATTTATGCATATCAAGTAAGGAATCTTTCAAAATTTATGCATATCTAGTAAGGAATCTTTCAAAAATGATGAGTTTAGGTTGTTATATGGTTGCTCTAAGGTATATAAGCAAATTGGGTAGGACAAATCTTATGTTTAGATGTAAAAGCCTACTTGTTTGCTTGGGGATATTTTCATAAGATCTGTTAGGTCGAATGTTGTAAGGTTGTAATCGGGGTAAGTAGGTAAGGTTGCTTTATAGAAAATTTCATATTATTTGTATCTTTTTGCTGCTTCTTTAACTTGTTTAGTGAAGTTTTTCTTTGTTAAGGAAGAATAACTTTATATTTTTGCATGCATGTTAATAGTTTTACATTTTATTTTTATTGAAAGAAGACTCGTGTTTTCTAAAATTAATTACTTTTGAAAATATTTTGACATTTTAAACTTGTTAACTTTAACGAAAAAGAATAATGAGAACAGCCCAAGAAAGATAAAATTTTTATTTTAATATTAATATTAGAGAGAACCGAACTAAACCTTATTTATTTAATAAAAGATAAAAATAAGAAAATTCACAACTTTATAAAAGAAATATACCATGATTTTACATATGTTTATATATAAATACTGAAAATATAATAAACATTTAATTTGTCAAACTTTATTCATTTAAAAGTTAATATGTTGTATAATTCTATTTTTTACTTTATAGCATTTAAATTTCCTTTAAATATTTGTAAAGTATATCCACTTTATTTTTAATAAGTATTATTATATTTATAAGAAATATTATTATTTATTAATTTCTTCATGAAAAAGTGGAGTGATGAGTAGGGGTGATGAAAAAACTAGAGCTCTTTGGCATACACTTTGTTGTAGCAGTGAGAGGACTAATGAGTAGGAGGGCCAAGCGAGGTTGGTTTGGTCGGTGGCTTGCAGTTTCACGTGTACCCAACATACCAACCATCCATCACTCACTTATCACTGCCTCGTAATAAAACATTTTCGTACACAACAAACACGTCACCTCTTACAAACCAAACCTCACTCTTATTTTACTAAGTTTAATTTCTTCAATCATAACAAATTTTACATTCCGATTTTTATATTAAGAAATTATTTACTTTAATATCTATACACTGTTATTTTAATTTTCTTTAGTTCATGCCATTTAAATTCATAAGAACTAAAAGAAATTAAAATAAATATTTTTACGAATAAAGATTACAAATAAATAATTTAACTTTTTATTCAATATTTAATAACATCTCGCGTACGGAAATGAAAAAGAAAAACTATAGATTGTCCAGTACACATATGATGATGACGGCTGAATAAGTTTTATAATAATATTAACGATTTTTGGAATAGAAAAATAAGTCCAGACCCAGAGTCTCTCATTATTTGTATTTATATGAGGATCTTTTTTAAATATTTAAGGTAGATATTAGTTAGAATAATTTCAAAATAAGAAAAATTAAAATGAATTCTTTTAAAGTAATTTATATTAAAATAAATAGTTTTAAAAGATACATACGAAAAATTTAGAATAACTAATTTTTATGTAATAACACAAGTACAATACAGGTACAGGTATCTTATCATTTAGCAATGTAAACTAAAAAAAAGGAGGTATTCATTAAGCTGTTACTTTTGAACTTGTAAGGAGTTCTACACGCAGCAGTACTGCAGATTTTTGTCATCTTTGAAAATGTCTCATTTTTTTTATAAATAAAATAAAATTATTAAATTATTAACTTTTTGGTCCAAAAGTCAATTACTTATCAGTTGTATTTTTTTTTTTCATTGAACTATGTTGTGTTACACTAAAAAATAAAGAGAAAACGTCCAAGATATTTCTTTGCTTCTAACTCAGCCTAATCAATCTCCATACAAAGTCACTATCGTGCCAAACAACATCCACTAGCTCAGTTATTTATAAAACATAGGAGATATCACCAACAGTTGCCTCCTTAAATCTTCTCAAAATAAAATCATACATTAGCCAATGAAAATTACAGTGGCTCTTTCTTTTAATTATTTTATTGCAAAATTAATCTTTTAACGAATATGTTAATATTTTAACAAGTTTTTCACGCATTAATTTTACCAACATAAATACAAAAAGAATTGGTTTCACGCTTTAAATTTTTTCAAAAAATATAATACTTATCCATTAAAATTGTAAAAAAAGTCAATAGAATAGACAGGGACAGTTGAATCCATCAAATGTGTATCGTGATTCTTGCCTATTGCTGGCTCGTGCCAGGTGCAAATCAGCTAATGTATTTGGACTTTGTTAGGAACTTTTATAATATAAAATATTACTGAATGAAATAAACTTTTTTGTATTATGATTTATGTAAAAACTAAAAATGTAAACACGGGTCTGTGAAAAAAAATAAAAAAGACAGTGTGGAAAGATTATAGAAGTATGAGTGATTAGTCTTGGGCAAATAAAAAAAAAAAAAAAAAGGGGAGAAGATTCTAAAGAAGAGAAGGAAATGAAAAAAAAAAAAAGTGTGGAGAATATTTGATAAATTGATTAAAATTAGAAAATAGTTGAAAATTGTAATAGTAGAAGAGAAGGGTGTTATTTGTTATTAAAATGTAGGGGATATAATGGCTGGTTAGTGGGACCATCCGATCCTGTATGGTTTGTCTGTATTCCTTTTCTTTTTCATAGATAACGTGCAGACAGATTTCCTATGCACCATTACACCCATGCCCTTGGCTGGCTTTCACTATAAACCAAACCCATTCCATCTTTTCTTTTCTTCCTTTTCCTTTTTCATTCTCTCTCCAAACTTTCCTTCCCCTACATGCACATACATCCTATTCACCTGCCTCTCCATCTAACTAATAAAACCCATCCATCCATTAATATCATCTCCCTCCATACCTTCGTTTAGTGTCCATCCATCCATCCATCAATCATCACACACCCAACCTAATCCATTCTCATTTTTCACACACTCTCTCTACTCTCTCTCTCTCTTCCAAAAACTCTTCCTACAATACACTTTCATATTTTAAAATAAAATAAATAAAATATTAAAAATAGAAAGAGTTGGGATTGGAATTGTCTTACCGGAAATGGGTGACGGAACAACTGTGAGCAACCTCCCGGAGGAGATCCTGTTGAACGTCTTCTCTGCCGTCTCCGACACGCGCACGCGAAACTCGTTGTCCCTGGTGTGTCGAAGCTTCTTCCGCTTGGAGCGCAAGACGCGCATCTCGCTCACCCTGCGGGGGAACGCGCGTGACCTGCACCTCATCCCGACCTCCTTCACGCACGTCACACACCTCGACCTCTCCTTCCTTTCACCGTGGGGCCACGCGCTCTTCTGCTCCTCCGCCACCACCACCTTCGACCCGCGCCTCCTCGCTCTCCGCCTCCGCGACGCCTTCCCGCGCGTCACCTCGCTCGCCGTGTACGCGCGCGACCCCGCTACGCTCCAACTCCTCCTCCTCTCCCCCTGGCCGGAGCTCTCCAGCGTCAAGCTCGTGCGCTGGCACCAGCGCCCGCCGACATCGCCCGCGGGATCCGACTTCGCCGTGCTGTTCTCACAGTGCCGATCGCTAGCCTCGCTCGACCTCTCCTCGTTTTACCACTGGCCGGAGGACCTCCCGCCCGTGCTGGCGGCCAACCCTGACACTGCAGCCTCGCTCCGCCGCTTGAATCTCTTGACAACTTCCTTCACGGAGGGTTTCAAGTCTCATGAAATCGAATCCATCACCGCATCGTGTCCTAATCTGGAGCACTTTCTCGTGGCCTGCACCTTCGATCCGAGATATATAGGGTTCGTTGGGGACGACACGCTGGTTGCTATTCCGTCCAATTGCCCGAAGCTCAAGCTGCTTCACTTGGCCGATACGTCATCGTTTTCAAATCGCAGAGAGGACGAGGGTTTCGGGGGAGAAGACGGTAGGGTTAGCCGTGCTACTCTAGTGACTTTGTTCTCCGGACTTCCTCTTTTGGAAGAGTTGGTGTTGGATGTTTGTAAAAATGTGAGGGACAGTAGTGTGGCGCTGGAAGTGTTGGGTTCGAAGTGCCCTAATTTGAGGGTTCTGAAATTAGGCCAGTTTCAAGGGATTTGCTTGGCCCTTGGGTCTAAGCTCGACGGAGTTGCCCTCTGCCATGGGCTTCAGTCTTTGTCCGTTGGTAACTGCGCGGATCTTGATGACATGGGGTTGATTGAAATTGCCAGAGGGTGTTCCAGGCTGGTTAGGTTCGAACTTCAGGGTTGCAAGCTTGTGACTGAGCAGGGGCTCAGGACCATGGCTTGTTTGCTTCGCAGGACTATGATTGACGTCAAGGTTTCTGGCTGTGCAAACCTCGACACCGCCGCGACTCTCAGAGCTTTGGAGCCGATTCGGGACCGGATTGAACGGCTACATGTGGATTGTGTGTGGAATGGGTTGAAGGAAAGTGATGGCCTGGGACATGGGTTTCTTAATTTTGATCTGAATGGTTTGGATGAAGTGGATGGTGGTGGTGAGTTAATGGATTACTTTGGGGGTGGAGAATGTGAGAATACAAGCAAAAGGAAGAGGCAGAGATGCAAGTACGAAATGGGGGTTCATGATTCCTTTTTGGAAAGCAATGACAATGGTTTGTATGGCAAGTGCTGGGACAGACTGCGGTATCTTTCTCTTTGGATAAAAGTTGGTGATCTGTTGACTCCATTGCCGGTGGCAGGGTTAGAGGATTGTCCCAATTTGGAAGAGATTCTTATAAAGGTTGAAGGAGATAGCAGGGGGCAACCGAAACCAGCAGAGCGGGAGTTTGGTCTCAGCATTCTGGCTTGTTATCCTCAGCTGTTGAAGATGCAGCTGGACTGTGGTGATACCAAAGGTTATGCCCTCACAGCACCATCAGGGCAAATGGATTTGAGCCTGTGGGAGAGGTTCTTTCTGAATGGGATTGGGAGTTTGAGTCTGAATGAGCTTCATTACTGGCCACCACAAGATGAGGATGTGAACCAGAGAAGTGTGTCACTTCCAGCTGCTGGTTTGCTACAAGAATGTTATACTTTGAGGAAGCTCTTCATTCACGGGACAGCTCATGAGCATTTCATGAATTTTTTCCTCAAGACACCAAACCTAAGGGATGTACAGCTAAGGGAGGATTATTACCCAGCCCCTGAGAATGACATGAGCACGGAAATGAGAGTGGCCTCCTGCAGCCGCTTTGAAGATGCACTCAATAGGCGTCGAATCTGTGATTGACTTGTAATGTTACAGTGCCTCACAATGGAAACTGCTTGCATGTAGAAAGTTTAAGTTTCGGAGTTTCTCTCCATTATTAACATCGTGCCCATCTTTTTGTTTAGTTACTATTTTTCTATTTCCTTCCCACTTTTTATACTGTAACAACCAGACTCATGTCCTATGTTTTAGTCAAAGAATAAATTATTCTACAACAGATTATAAATATATTATTTCTATTATCGCATAGAGGATAAGTGATGGATAATGGATTAACTTTTATTGCCACACAGGACACTTTAGTTAGGAACGCACCGATGCATGTTTCATTATGTTTTTAGATAAAGAACAAAAATTCATACACGTTTACATCAGCCGAAAACACAAAAGTAACAACTCTACCCGACGTTCACTATGTACAAAAGATAAACACTGCATCAAAACAGAGAGTACTGGATGTCCACCAAGCGAGAGAGGATCTCCTCGCAACTTGGCCGTTCATGTGGTTCCGCCCAACACTCTGCATACAAAAATCGAGTAACTAAATAAACTAAATGGAATCTGAATAAAATAATAGCATCGACAAAAAAAGGCCTCGAATAATTCGACAGTTGCAGACCTGAAATCAGCCTGCCTAGCGGGCCTTCGGGAATATCCAATCGAGAACCCTCGTTAGCAACGGTATAAACCACCTAATCAGCAAGCTAAAGTGTTAACATAATCATTACATTTTGAAGAACCAAAATTTTCAATTAAAAAACATAAAGGAAATGCAAACTCTTCATGAAAGATTAACAAATCATCAATCAAACATACCCTCTCCGGAGGCACGCCTTCCCATGGCCTATTCAAGGTGCAGAGCTCCCACATTATGACCCCCAAGCTAAATATATCACATTTTTCGGTGAATGGTTCATTTCGAATAAGTTCAGGAGCCATCCATTCCGGGGTTCCAGCTGACAAGGAATCTCTCATGGGAGACTCTGTTATTATTCTTGAAAGTCCAAAATCACATATTTTCACGGTCCAATGCTTGTCCACAAGACAATTTGCACTTTTCACATCACGGTGAATAATCTTCATACGATGTATGTGGATTAGGCCCCTAGTCAACACCAAGGTACTCTCATGTCAATGTTTTAACAGATAAAATGACAATCTAAATGCAAATACGTTTTTCTTACTGAAATGCAAATGCCATTAAGCAGTGTTCAACTTCTGAAAGTTGTGCATAACCAGTATGTTCTAAAAATGCACCACATAACTTACCGGCATATGTCCCGCAACATCTTTAGTCTTCTGCGCCAACTAAGCTTCTTCTTTTGACCACTCACATGAATCAAGTAAAACAAAGAGCCCATCTCCATGTATTCAGTCACCATTGACAACCGTGGGGGCTTTGTGCATGCACCAAGAAATAAGATAACTGCATAAAAATCAGTCCCTTGATAAATAACAGATGCTCCCACAAAAATCATGCACCAAGAGATACTTTTTTATTTTCAATGATATCTGCACAATGTCATTCTTAGCATTTCAAGCAAGGAGGAATTTAGAAATAATTCCAGGCTTTCAGTTGTCAAAATATCCACAAAACAAAATATGCAAGATCAATTACTGAAGAGAACCATATAAAGAACTAGTTAGGATGTCGGGGAGTACCGTTAGGATGTCGGAGCCGGCTGGAGGAATAAAAGGACAGAAAAAACAGACTGAGTCAGTAAATGTTTGATGAAACAAAGTTCCTGGCAAATAGCAAATGAATGTATAATACCTGAGAATGGATATCTCATTGCAGAAATCTTCCATGTTTTCAGCAGTTAAATCTTGCTCTAGGAAAACTTTGATTGCGACATCTGTGCCATTCCATATGCCACGGAAAACTTCTCCGAAGAACCCTGGAAAATAAATGGACAATCACGTGTCATAAGTTTATATGAAGCTAGTTTTTCTCTCGACAGTTCAAAATCGTGAATTTAAATAGATAGTTTCTGAATCATCAATGGTATCATACTTGTAGCAACAAATTAAAAAACAAAAACTAACTAATAAACTGAGCAAACACAATTTCAATAATAATAGCATGGTATCTAATTTTATTTTTTCCCTAAGACTTCAATTCTGATATCTTCAAAAATTTCAGAAGTTTGTTTTTCCCTTGTCAAGTTCGATTGATTTTGGGTTCCTGATTACTAATTCTAGGCTAGATTTCTTTACTAATCAATAATCAATTGATTACTCAATTTCTTTCTACCTTCACTTGGCAATATTTCTTTAGCTGAACATACATATAGTTCTTCAAAAAAAATATTATTTTTCCTCGTTCTTCCTTTAAAAGAGAACTCACTCACCAACCCAAAACCTCGAAATTGTTGAAACCCAAATAGAGGGTATTAAAGGCATCATCTTAAATTTAAAATCAGACAATGAAAAAGCTAGGAAAACTCTGGTTGGCTCAACAGATCCGACCAGATCTGTCTAGGTCTGTCATAATCAAGAACAAACATGCAGAAATCCCATCAAGTGATTCATCCAGAAACTAATTGCAGTCATTTCAGACATTCATCCATGCTTAAATCACAAGTGATACTGAATAGCACAGAAAAAAAATTAAAACTCATGATTTTGACAGCTTCAAGAGGAAAGCTGAACGTACCAATCCCAACACGAGTTCCAACAGTCAATTCTGTGAAATCGATGTTCCATTCTTCATATGGCAACAGAGTTCTATCATTGAACATTGGCGATTGAAGGACTTTATTCCAAGTAGACTCCAGTTCGTCATTCATTGGATATTCTGACACTCCGCTTCTCTCAGAAGCTTGTCCTCTATAATCGTGCGGGGATGAGGGTAATGACATTGCCTTTTGAGACGTTACAGGGTCATGGTGTAGCGAATACAAGGGGGACCTCTCTTGATGACCATCAATATTGAAATTTGACTTCTGTTACATCACATAACAGGAATCGGATGAGGTAAGCCACATGTCTTATAACAGAAGTTAATCCTTGTAAATATAATTTACTTGTTCTGTAATCACCAATAATAAACACATTATAGAACTTTTAATCTATTCCAAATTATTATAAATTAAATTATACTATAGCCATCACCAAATTATACTTTTCATCTATTCCAAATTATACTATAGCCATCACCAAATTATACTTTTAAACCATAAGTATGATGCATATGACATACTGAAAGAAGCCACAGGCAGAGTATGAAGGCTTAAATAATAGCATACTGTATAGTTACAAAAATAATGCAGACACACTTGTTTCAGAAGATCCATACTGCCGGCTCTATCATTTGGTGAATGAGACAATGAACTATCACCGGTCTCTTTCTCTCTCAGAAGACGTTTTTGCTTTAATGATTCATTCATTGCCCGTACAGCCCTGCAGACATTAGATCACGAGTTATCGCATTAATGAAACAACTTACAAATCAACAACACATATGCTACATTCAAATTTCATTCGAAATAACATGATTATGCACTACGAAAATTGTAAATCATTATCATAAGTTCACTTGATCAAAGTACAAGTACAATAATTTGCATTCTTTGCAGTATTTATTTATCACAAAGCTGGAAACATTTATAACAGTCAAGCCTCTAGCAATCTACAAATTAATAATCTATCAGATCAGTAAGTTGAGTAATTAGCAAAAATTCAGTACAGGTAAGGGTACATCGTACCAGGGCATGTACAGATTACCTTAAGATTCTACAGAAAGAAAAAAAAAAACACAAAAAAACTAAAACAGAATAAACAACGCACTTATCTACACCAAGGACATTATTCTAAGGATATACAGAGCCATAACCATAAGAGAGAAACAATCAACCTTGCAATATCATCACCAATCTCTGGCGTCATGCTGATACTTCTTCTTCGTATTCGACGAGCTTCTGATGAGGAAGCACCATCTGACTTATAGCTGGATCTGAAAAATGAACATATTCATCTGTTCAAAATAAAATTGATGAAGAAAACACTTCCTTAAAGCTACTGTAGAAACAAGTTATAGATAGTAATATGATGGAATCCTTGTGTGTTACAAGCGCATCACATGAACATATATTATACATACACATAGAATGTGCATATTACATAGAGATGGGCCTCGGCGCATATAGTAAACTACAACTAAGCCATGGGCACATGAAAGACAGAAATTAATGGCAAGGGAGAAAAGAAATGTTCCCAAAAGAAATGTGACATGTAAAATGAGTCCCAATCTCGAAGCCGGAATGGGAGGAAAGGACACCATGGTGAGCCAAACATGCTAAGATCAACGATAATGGTGGCCAGACAAGCTTACACATGCAGCTGCCATAAATGGACAGAAAGAGAGGTATGCATGTTTCTAAGCTCACGTGAGGGCACATGGCTTCTCTGATAGCCATATGTCCGCTAGGGCAACGCGACTCTAATGGCTGGGTTGCCAATTTGATAGGTGGCAGTAGACGACAGTGGCATATATGGCATGAAGAAACTGGAAAAAGAACCAAGATAATGGAGAAAATGCTGGAAATAAAAAAGAAACACAATTTTTGGATAATGAAATTGGCACTGATGGACAATGGGTCCACCTGGGCGCAAGGATTCAACTAGGCTATAGATACCATGTAGCAATCAGTCATAGATACTCATATGATGGAATCCTTGTTTGTAACAACCACAACACAAGAACATATTATATATTGAATATACATATATTACATAGAGATGGGCCTAGGCCCATATAGTAAAATACATCCAATAGTTACATAATGACATACAATAACCATAATGAGAATATGCCCTTTCCATCAATGTTAAAAAGTAATGGCCATGTGTAAAATACGAGCGTAAAATAAAGTAGCCAGTACCCAATCATAGTAAGAGCAAATATTAAAGGACCATAGAGGCATAAACCTTGGTGTAGACTGGTCATCAGCAAAATCTCTAAAAGCAGTTCTGTCACCACTAAGCTTAGACAGTCCATGTGCACGCAATGATGGATGTTCTGGACTGCAAACCCAGAAATATTTGAAAGAAAATAAACAGCATAAAATTTTAATAATCTAAGGTATTTTACCATTTTGAATTCAGATATCATTTAGATACTGGTGCTGCTAATTGAAAATTTGATAACACAAACCAAATAGAAAGATAAAAACTGGCTCTCCTTATCATAAACAGATAAGTCAACTTTCAAAAGTAGAAAGCATGCTGAAAATAATACAATAGCATATATATAGATAATAGATATGTATGTTCGTCTAATTGGAAGATTTGATATCTGATATTTTACACTGAATAACTTAGAATCGAGTGAAGTTTTCTCCAATCCAACCATCAGATTATCAGAGATTATGTTGAAGTTTAGATAAATTCATCATTAATAAATAAATATAAGTAGTATAAATTTGAAGACAATGTGATCTTAAATTTATGAGTAAGTTACAATCACTTCTTCGGTCCTTTTCTTGGATTTCTCTCAGATATCCCTCTATATTAAAAACCTCTAGAAAACTCCTTAGTTGTTTTGACAACATTACACTAAAACACCTTATAAATTACACCAACACTCCTCAATTGTATGGAAAATATTATGTGCACAAGGTTCGATGTTCCAAAACATAAAACAATAGGGATATTATGTACAATCCAAGAAAAATCTTGGGAAGTGCCAGCGTAATTTACCTAAAATTTGTATTTGGAATCAGTCAAATCCAAATAATTAATTTAAGATCCACTAGCCAGCAGATTACAGAAGGCCCTCTAATATTCACAAAAGCTTCAGATAATAAGAGGCACAAAGCAAGTAAAATAATCCATCCTAAAATTGGATATTCTCCGCCTAAGAAACTAAAAAAAAATTGAATCAGCATTTTGCTTTGTCATCTAAAGTCAGGATGATAAGCATCATAATCCTAAAATACATGCACTACTTTCTAAAGCCTGAATAGTAGTCTACAATCTATCAAGACTATGATGACCAACCACCTTATGAAGCCAAGAACATTTCTAAAGAGAAATAGAAGTCTTTCCCGCTAAATTGGCAATAGTAATGATTTGACCCTTTATCAGAAATAACCATTAGCAATTTATCATCTTTTTCTCCTTTTATCATTCTCTCTGTCAAGGACCAGGCCGACTATTCTTCAATTAAGGAATCATTGTGCAAACATAAGTAGTTCGAAGTAACGTAAAGATAATGAATTTCAGTGAGCAATAATAAAATTAACTAAAACTGAACATAAATCATTATTTTAAAATGTGAAGCAAATACAGAGACGATTAAATGAATGGAAAGTACAGGCATGTATCAACTATCAAAGTGGTAGCAGGTCCTAGTTTTCTGAAATACAAAGGTAGTACAAAAAGCAAGAAAAGTTACAAGCCTAGGCAACTATAGAGTGCCCAGTTTCTCCCTCAAGTCCCAACTAATTCTGGACTACCCACTTTTCTCACTCCAACCCCTTAATACCTCCTAACAGATGCAACATACTCTTGTGCCTTCCGACATTCCAGCTTACAGATACCCTCTCTTCCCTTATTTTCATTCTCTCTCTTGACTTTCATGTCCTACAGCACACCTTTTCTTTCTTCTTTCATAGACTAGTAATTGTAGGGGTTCTAATCAGAGATAAATCCCACATTGGGAAAGAGTAATCATCAACGACAACATCTAATCTAAATTATCAGACTGGGTACAGGATAATTTCGTTGTAAATTTCTTCATGCTGCAACAGTAAATTTTTTCTTGACAAGAACTGTAATTCTTTCATAAACACTCTAGGCTTTCCACCCTCTTGTTAATGTTGTATTAAGTTTGATATAGCTTTTGTTATTGGTGTTTTCATCAACCGTTCTTTTACAGCTTTGTTTCTTTTCATTCTCTACATAAAGAGAATCCTTGTTTCCTTTGTACCTTTCATCAACACAAAGATTACCTTTTCTGTTTCTCTTCTCTTCTCTTCTCTCTCTCTCTCTCTCTCTCTCTCTCTCTCTTTCTTAACTCTAATACCTCTATAATCACTGAAAGAGACTCAATTCAGATTCAAGAAACTATACCCAGAAAGCTGATCATCTCTGCTATTTAACACTTTATACAAATAAAAAACATTTGTAAGTACCATTAACAATAAAATACCAAAGCAAGATCGTAATCAATAGTTTGTTCTAAACACAACATGCACGCTTATCATCAATCCAAAACCACAAGGAAATTATGAATGACCTTGAACTAGCAGTCCTCTGATCAGCAATGACCTTTCTCCGACTCCGCCGACCAAACGCAGTTCCAATGTTGGGTTCACTGTGTGAAAAACTGGGAGAATTGACAAAAAACATCAACAGGAAACAGTTGGTATTTTAAAGCTCAAGAAATTGGAGAGAAAAAGGATCAAAATAAAAAAGGTATTTTAAAGTTAGACAGGAAAAAAGAGGAGAAAAGCTTTTAATTGAAAGAAAACAATGTGAAAAGGCCCATCTATGTCATTTCAAGATAAGCAAAGGAAATATTACCTCAAATTTCTTTCTAGACTGGTATATGATCGTAACATCCTGTTTCGCAAGGGAAGGCCAGATACATTTGAAGATACTTCAAATCTTCTGTGGAATTGAAGATTTTCCTCCTTTTCAACACTGCTAGAGGGCACCAAGAGAAATAGTGGTCAACTGATAAATCTCGTAACTACCAAAACATATGGCCTAAAGGTAATAGGGCAATGCATAATCAGAATTATCGATCACAAATATAAATGCGAGTTGAAGTCCAATTTTGGTCCACAACACCCGCCCACCCCTCCCCAATAAACCACCCTATCAGTTTGATGCTAATATGGCACCATTTTTACTGATGTATGCAACGCCATTTTGCAAATTTGATGATGAGGCACTGTTCTATTGACTTTGCTACCTGGATACACAGAAACATACCACAAAAAACAACGTGCCAAAACATTATCAAACAAGGATTGAATTGCATGATTTAGAAAACAGTGAGGGCATGATAGATATCTGTTGCAATTATAATTATATGAAATCAAATTTAAAAGAGAAACTAAAGATAGTATAAACGTAATTAAGGTAGAGCAATAAAAAACCATTTTCCAATACGCTTAGGATCTAACCTATCTGAAACTCCATATAAAGGACTATTTGGTTCTAATGGTGAATCACAGGAATCATTTTCTGCAGAATCACTCTCTCCAGCTGCAGAAATGTGTGTCATAAGAATTGATTTTGTTGATCGTGGTAATAGTTGGCCAGGAAAACGCATAAGATCAACCAGCAATTCCACAGAATTTAACACAACAATAACTGACATATGCTTGTACGAGTCAACACAATCAGCAGCCCCATCATTGGGAAAACCCTGACAAAGAGAATGGCAAAACAAGACAACATTCAAAATTAGATATAATAACCAACATTCTATAGTTCTCATTGATTCTTTTGCTAAATAGATTTCGTTAGAATATTTGGATTGAAACTGGTAAAGTAGTTAAGTGCATGGCAGAGAATCTGAAACAACCATAGAAATCAGATCTCACCATCATAAGCCTACTTTCCAGACCTACAGTATCTGCTAACACTTTAAATAAGATAGCTCGAGGACGGCATGAACCATGTCTTATTTGCCCCAGCATCTGGACACCATGATTCTCAAACATGTGGGAGGATTCCTCAAGTGCAGCTTTAGCTAGACTTTCTACGTTTGGTCGCTTATAAAAGTCAGAAACCTGTGCAGAATTTAAGATCAAAATAATGCTGAGCACCTTTGTATTTTCCGCAAAAATAAATACAAAATATTATGAACTTGTAGTTGATGATTAAGAAGCAATCATTCATTAAAAAATGCAATGACTAAAATCAGAGTAAAAAAACGTATGAATAGCTCAGTCAACAAATGAAAAAATTATCACGAAAAATTAATAGCGGGACTAGTTTGAAAAGTATTTTACCTTGGAAAATACATTTTGTACAAGGAAGAAAATCTCGTCAAACTAATATAATACAAAATCCATGCACAGTAAAAGCTAAAAGAGATGAAAAAATAGTACATACTAATCCAGCTATCTTCTTAATCATTGCTGGTGGATTTGAATTCAATCCTTTAACCAATGCCACAATTAGTTGCTTCAACATAGATAACCTTCTATCTCTCTCTGAATCCACAACAATGACATCAGCCCTAAAAGCCTCTCCACCCAAAGCTTGAAGCTCATCTAAAGTAGGAATACTATCAAAAAGTTTCTTGAGTCTTTTCTCCTGCACATTCAAGTTATATTTTAGTTACACATGAAGAACAGGGATACCACATACAAATTACAAAATACAATCCATAAATGACCAGAAAATCATTACAAAATATTCCAAAACAGTCACTCAGTAAATTGTTAGAGCATATAATTAACCATAAGGATTTAACAAAATACATATAGAATGTATGGAACAAAATGGGTTGAATTATGATTATTTTCAATAGGGAAACTTCAATAGAGTATGTAAGACTAAATGATCCTTTATTTAACAAACAGTTACACATCTGATGAAAGTATGATACTATAAACACTAACTACTTTGTCGTTACACATGCTAAAGACATGCCTTACTCTAGTCTGCCCCAGGCAATGTATGTGACGATAAGCTATTCTAGTTCCATTAATTAATTCAAGCACAGTACATGCTACGCCACTCATCCCAAGTAGCGGCAAATGATCCTCCGGCAAATTATATAACACTTATATTCAATGTTTTGTAGTTAATATATCCCTAATTTCCCCCAAAAGTGCAGCTAGACAGATGGGTCTTCTTTACCATTTTTTATTAAAATATAATTAGCGAGAGAATGACAAAAATAAAAAGAATTTAAAAATCCAAAAAGATAAATAAACTCACCGGAATAACTGAATAAAAACCATTGGGTATTGGTTCAGAAAGCATTCCAGTGCGCCAGAGAATTTGTGACGCCTTTTGAGGGGACATAACATCTTGGTTAGCATGTCCTGCTAATTCTTTATTATTTAAGGTTTCATCTTGAGAGCTCAAAGAAACGGATGCAAAATTTTCAACAAAATCTGAAGGCCACCATGACATGTTAGATGGCCTTTGCTCTGCTGGAGCTGCATCTTCTCGTCCCTCTTCCATGTTTTCATAAAAATGGAATTTAAAACCATTTCGCCACACTTCTTAACCTATAAGAGACATATCACAGCTGAAGGTAGCTCTAAAATAACAAATCATCGAAAAACATGCGTTTGCAGCTCCAACTGCTTCAACCTGGAGACCACATAGCCTGCATAAACAAAAGAACAAGGTATAGGCATATTGTACCGAGAAATTGATAGAGTACACCCCTCTATAGCAAGAAGGAACCATTTTAACACATTATCAAACACTAGCATAAACATCAAAGCAATGAATACAGTCATGTGTACCAATGGTCAGTAATTACAACTACTTGTTAAATTCTCCATTAAATCTTGGAACAAACCTCCAAAAGTACATCTATTTATACTAATTCCATTTATTTGGTAAAGAAAAGATTCCTTCTTCCACTCTCTACTCCCAATCTTCTTCATTTTGATTTTTACTATTTAATCTCCATCCAAACCATCCTCACTCTGGTCTCCATGCTTCTCTCTCCTCTTTCTCCACTCAACTTCAAACTTCAACCAGGCACATACATGAATAGAATTTCAAATTTCAATTCAAATCATCTTTTTACAATCCATTCATTAAAACTAATACAGTTCAATAATTTAAACAAATACAACTAAACCGTCACATATCACTTTTGCACAATCATAAAAGGATCTAACACAGCATCACTGCAACAACAACAAAAAAACATCAAAAGAGAACAATAACACAAAAACAACCAAAACAAATCTACATTGTGCCAGACTCAGTTCCATTCGATCCAAATTCGAAATCAGCAACCAGCGAACAAACAAAAGGTGAACAACAGAGATCAAATTGCACGAAACAAAGCACGAGCAGCGCAGAAACATCCAATGCAAAGCGAATTCCAGAAAGAGGAACAGTAACAGAACTGAAATTGGCGCGAATGTGAATACTATAATGGAAGGATGCGTTGACAGTTGACGACAAAGAAGGAACACGAGAGAGAAACAGTTAGAACCTACCGGTGAGAGATCCGAGCATTTGAGCGGAGAAACAGCATGCGGTGGAGTAGCATTTGAATCTCAACGACTCTGGGGAGGTTTTATAGAGCCATAAAACTCAGAAGTGGCAACAATAAGGGCGGGGAAAAGGACAAAAAGGAAGCGCGATGGTGATGATGGAATCGAGGGAAGTTGAAAGAGAGAGGGATTTGATGGTTTTGGGTTTAGGATTGACGGAAGGAGAAAGCGATGGGCTTGGTTGGTTAGTTAGAGATTTGGGTTTGGGAGAGATTTAAGAGCGAGTGAGAACTCACGTGAGAGGTTGCATTTTACAATACAAGTTAGAAGAATCTGGGGACCTCACAACCTCACTCTCTCCGCCAGCTAACTTCCTTCATAGACTTTCCTCTCTCCTCTTTATTTTTAGTCTAAATTCTTCCCCTCTTTTCCACCTCTAATTTTTCACCTATTTGCTTTTATTTTCTTTTTATAGCAATTAATATATTTATAAATAAATTTAATATTTATATACATACTATAAAGTTTTTTTATAATGTTAACTAATTAAAGATTATTACAGTTAAAGATTGATAGTTTGTGATTGAAAAATAATTTGTTTTTTTTAACAAGGTAATATTTCAAAAGAGTGACACCTTAAATTAATTGGAGAAAATTTCTTAAATAATTGATTAGGATAATGATGGATCATTGTAAAAAAAATTGATAATTATTTGTTTACATAAAAGAATCAAATGAATATATTATTTAGGAAATATAAAGATAAAGGGTTTTAGACTATGAATAAATGTAAAATTTAGTCTAAATGAGTGTTTAAATTGTTATTTTTATGTTTTTTAAAACTTAGACTCGCTCATTATTAATAAGAAAATATAATGATGTATAAATTGAAGACGACAAATACTGCACGTGGAAAGGTAGTCAATTATTTTTGACCAAAAACATATGTCTAATATTTGTTTCAACGTAGAATAAACAATTATATATTTTTCATATAGTATGAAATTAACTTACTTACATATATAGTTATCTAATGAACGTATTTGTACAACATTAAACATAAAATTGTTGTATCATTTACTAAATAAAACACTTGTATATTTTAAGATGTGTTATTAGGCTAAGCATAATTATATTTTTATATTCACTTATCAAAATTGAACTTGTTTTCTAACAAATGATAGAAAATATACCATGAGAATTAAACTTCTATCCAAAGAATATAATAACAACTTGTCAATTTTTATGCACAAACTCTTGTGAATTATTTTTTGAAATGCAAACATTCATAAGTATATGAAAAAGCTTCATGATAAAACACATGTTAGTGCATCTCATTTTTGTAAGAAGAAAATGCGCCCATTAATAAAGGTTCAGTGGTACTCATATCATGCAAGAGATATATGGTAAGAAAAAAAATTATACTTTTAAAATTATAAAATGTTGTTTAAAGTTGGTTTTTGTCCTCATTAATAATTCATTCATTTCAAGATAAACTTGGGAGAAAAAGCAATAAATTATTCACAAAGACAAAACAATGTGCTGAAAAAATGTAAATAAATAATCACTAAATGACAAGATAAGAAAAAAAAACACTGTATGTGAATAGTATTTGGTACAACTTGGTACTACACTAAGTCAATATTCAATAATAGAATCCTTTGGAAAAAAAAAAAACACTTCATCAAGTTACATGTGGATAATTAGTACAGAGTACATCATCACAACCAAGTCATTTTTTACATGTGTTACTCATGTAACAAAATTTACACAAAATAAATAAATAAATATATATATATATATATATATATATATATATATATATATATTTGATTTCATTTGAACCAAAGTGAGCCCAATAAATATAAAAATGATTATTTAAAAAAATTATTAGAAAGTTAAAATCTATAAAAATGGATTATTTTAAGAAAAGTAACACCTTTTTACTTATCTTTTCTGATTCTCTTCTTTTTTTCTCTACTCTACTCCTCCTAAAATTCAACCTTTCCTTATCTTTTGAAGATTGAAATAGCAAAAGCAAGATTTTTGTAAAAAACTATACAATATACTCCTAGTAATCTATATATGTAGATAAGTGCAATTTGACTCTTTTATTAGGAGTCAATTATGATTTTCAATGCATGCAAAATTTATGGGTTTGCATGTGATTTTTCTGTGTTCTAGATGAATCCTCATCCCTTGGTTGTTATGAAATCGCAATCTAATGTTAGTAGGTTTTTGTTGTATATAGAACAAGTTAATTTAATTAAATCTCCCTTAGGATAAGGAAAGTTAATTTAATTAAAATTTTATGGTCTTATTAATTAAAAAAGGAAAAAAAATTGGTATGAATGTTGTCTTTATATGCTTGCTGAGATTTCAGAATAATCCTTATGAGAAGGGTGATTTGATCTTATTTGTGAAATTATGAAGTGTGATGAAAACCTACTGTTTTGGATAGATGAATTATTGTTTGTACTATTTATTTATTTTTCTTAATGGTGTGGGTATGAATGTGATTACAAAGAGATCGACTTACGAGAAAAATTGAAACTTAAATGTGTTTGATAATGTATTAGTATGAAATATCATAATCATGTATGGAAGAGTTAACCTATAAGATGAGAAAGGAACATGTGTGACTGTGATGTTATTTTGGTAAAACAATTGTTATGATCTATAGGATTGGATGCTTTTGGTGTGGTATAATATTTTCCCTTATAAGCCTTAACTGTAATTGAACACTTTAGTAAAGAAATTAAAAACCTATGAATTTGGAATATTGTTGCAAAAATATGAACATCTTTGACTAGATATTTATATTACAATAATGTAGTATTGAATGTGACATTGTATTTTCATTTTTGAGATTTGTGGTATGTCTATATGATTTTTATAGAGTGTGAATTAGTGGTACCTTATAGTGTTGCTAAATAGTTTCTTTGTATGCTACTTCAGATAATTGTGATTGTCTAAATTTATCTTTGCTAGTGTATGTGTATGTGTAAAGTTGTAGTATGTGTGGTAGTCAAATTAGTATTTCCAAGGGAAAATACTAATTTTGGTTAAGTCCAAGTGTATTGAGAAGGGATTCCGAGAGTGAGACTATCTTGACTCAATTAGTATCTCACTCCCATAGAGTTAGATATGTGGTGTCACTAACACAAAAAATGTTTTTAACGTTTGTTATTTTTTGCTTTTGATGTCTATCCAAACTTCGACGTTGTATCGGGTGACCTTAAAATTGATGTCAGAGTGAAAACCCCTACGTCCCTGTATGTCGGTTTTGGGAAACCCCAACGTCCCATAACATCGTTCTCTCTCCTGCTAATGGTTGTCACCATGAAGAGCGCCACTTTTTCGTAGTTGTAGGCCATGTTCATGTCAATGAGACCTGTTTTGTAGGCATTGCAGAAGGGCAAGTACTGGCCCATAATGTAAGCAACCACCGCGTAGAACCACTTTAATTGTGGAAACATTAATGGGATTACCATTACAGAAACCACTAACAACACCACGGAAACATTAATAAAATTCGTTTTAGAAAATTAAAGAGTAATTAGGGAGCATTAATCTTGAGAGAGAAGAGAGAAGAAGAGGAAATCAACCTAGAAAAGTGCAGAGAATTCTGAGAGTGAGAGGGGAGAGATTCTGGTTCGTGAAAGAGGCAAGGGGAGAAGAATTTAGGTGGGTTTTAGAGCAAAGGGAAGAAGGTGTGAAAGAGGAGTGAGGATCCCAATTGGAGCATGAATTCCAGGTAAGGGGAGTTGTTTACTTTGATTTCTAATTGGATATGATCAGTTGTGCCTTGTATGAATGAAAATGCTTTGATTCCCTATCATTTTACGCTGTTTTTCAAGGTTTCTGGGTTTTTGTCCAGAAACCGCCTGGCGACAAAGCCCGAGCCGCCAGGCGGCATAATAGACTTTGCCACTGTTCTTGGTTTTTGCATGAACCGCCCGGCAGCGATGAAGATCTGCCAGGTGGCGTGGCGCTGTTCGCGTTTTCTTGATTGTTCTTGTTGTTGTTTAAGCGGAAATCAATGTGATTTCTGGAATTGATTTGTGTGAACCCTCTTGGGTGTCATGAAACTAAGAAACTCATTACAAACTATGTGCATGGCCAAATTTTGGAAAATACTCGTGTATGAATCCTATGATTGTATGTGAAAAATTCAGAGTGGATTGAATTGGGGTTGATTCCAGAGAGTAAAAGCCAAGTGAAATCTAAGAATTTAATTGAGAATAGAAGGTCCAGTATTGTAGATTCATTGTTGCAATTTGGTGAGTTAGGTACCAGAGATGAAGTGCATAAAAGGTTGGATATCAGTCACAGGTATGGAGAAACCAAGGTTAGGTTGGGTACTGGTGTTTAGGTAGTGGAACAATGGAGAGAGGAACCTAGGTGAGGGAGTAGTACTAGAAATTTATTGATGAAACTGTAAGGAGCAATAAGACTATAGTATTGAATTATGTGAATTGGAAGAGGTGTGAAGGTATGAGTATAGTATGGTGTGGTTGTAGGAAAGCTAATTAAATTTAGGGAGGATGATGATTCTAATTCAAAGTTCCAGGTTTGGAAAGTATAAGTTTGCTTGGAGGTGTAAAATTGGGACATGAGATAGGGTGTCTTAGTGAGTTAAGGTATTAGCTATGATTTGTGTAAGATGGATTGAAAGTTAAATGAGTAGAAGGTGTAGTACTGTTGTAATGCGATTTAGGTAGGTAATGTGCTATAAGGTATTGTGCGGTGTGGCCTCATTTTGAGTTAGGGTGAATCATTGGTTAATGATTGAATAACGTGGTAAACCCTAGGTTTTGTTATGAGATTGAGAATGGAGAATTATAGGTAATGGGTTCACTTGTGGGGTGTCAAGGAGTCAAGAATAAGTATTGAATGAGTGAGAGTGTATTGCTACCTTGGAGGAGTGAAGAGAATGTGAGATAATCTAGTCTAAGGCGAGGAAACAGCAAACTGGTACGCTGCTGATACAGCACCTGGCGGCGGGAGCGTGCGCGCCAGGCGGTAGGAGCTCCAAGAATGAGTCTGCAACGATTGGCGCCTGGCGGTAGGGTAGGATCTGCTAGACGGACGCGGAGTAGTAGGTGTTTTGTTCATGGACCTGGTGCCTGGCGGTGTGGCTTGAACCGCCAAGTGGTCTGCACTGGTTTCGCCTAGCGGCGCTTAGGGCTACGTCAGGCGATAGTGCTGCAGATTATGACTTGTGTGCGTTGCTTTTAAGCGATAATGCTATACTTGGATCGAGAGATGTTGTGCCATGAGCGGGTAGGCTCATGGATTGTGGTGAACATGTGATGATATGAGCGATTGGGTTCATATCCAGTTACTCTCGCGTGGGGATACGAGCGAGGTAGGTTCGTATGTTTCGTGCTCACGCTTGAGAGATGTTGCGTGCGGGGAGGTATGTGGCTGGTGGATCACATGTGTTGAACTACGGGCGGGTAGGTCCGTAGAGCAGGCCTACGAGCGGGGAGGTTCATAGAGTAGGACTACGAGTAGGGAGGTTCGTAGAGACAGGACCACGAGCAGGCAGGTTCATGTGAGCATCATATTCCTGAGTCCAAGGCTAACCATTTGTGTGATTTGAAGGCTGAATAGCCTTGAGGTTAAGGTCTTGGCCAAGAACTAAGTAGATTGAATAAGATGAGTGTATGACTTATCTTGTGTTTTTATATATATGTTATTTTATTTTTATCAACTCACCCTTTTTGTTTGTGTATGGCGATGATCGTGTGATTCGTTACACGGGAGCATATGTGAATACAGGTGATGTTGAGGATGCTCAGGCGACAGAGTGAGAGCTAGTTGGGATAGATCTAGGAAATTTTACTATGCTTTATTTATGGTTTTAGATTTTGGAGATTGTAATGTTTTCTCCTACTACAGTTTATAAATTTTGGTGCGATGTTTAAACATTTTAAATTTTCCCTCGTTTTACGAATATTAATTATTGCGATGTTTTACATTCATTTTTATTTTATTTATTTTATATAAATAATATTTCTTAGGGATGTTACATGAATCATTTCTTTGGACTATGTTGGAAGATTTTTTCTAAGTCTTTCGAATAATGGTGCACAAATTATTCTAATATTTGGAATAAAATCTGCTATGTAATTTACACATCCTAAAAATGTTTGTAATTGTTGTTTATTTTTTATCTCATTTAGAAATTTATATGTAAATTCTAAGGATTTTTGTATTGGAGTTATTGTGTTTTTATAGATTTCATAACCTAAAAATCTTGTTTTGTTTGGAATATTTTCATTTTTCTTGCTAATACTACTAATCCATTATCTTTCATTATTTTGATGCATGTATCTAAATGATTAATATGTTCAATGATATTTTTTGAAAAGATTAGCACATCATCTAAATATACTATTATTGAAAATTTCATATAAGGATAAAAAATATCATTCATTATGTTTTGAAACTCACTTGGAGCATTTTCTTAATCCTTGTGGCATCTAATTCCATTCCTAATGCCCAAAGGGTACTACAAAAGTTGTTTTGTACTTATCTTCTTTGACTGATATTTGGTAGTATCTTGATTTTGAATCAAATTTAGAAAATATTATTGCATCATGTACTCTTTTTATCAAATCATTCTTATTTGGTAAAGGATATCTTATGCATTTTAGTACTTTATTTAAGGGTCCATAATTAATTACTAGTCTTGGAGCTCCTCTTTCTATTTCAGAATCTTTAAGGACATAAAATCATGTACAACTCCATGGTGATTTAGATGGTCTAATGAATCCTTTGTCTAAATATTCTTGAATCTCTTTTCTGCAAGTATTGGTCTAGCTTTTGTTGGAATTTGTTTTTCATCAAAAGTTTTTATACATGGTAATGTGATTGCATATTTTTTCCTATGCCAAAAAATAGTAGGATTTGTTTTACATATTTCTTTTTCTATTTTTTCTTCATAAGATTTTATAATATTTATAATATTTGGATTATTAATTTGTTCTTCTATTCTTTAAAATGTATCTCTTTGTTTAACATATTTATTGGTTTCTTCTGTATGTCTATTTGTATTATTGATGATTCTTTTACAAGATTTAACTCTCTTGTTCTTAGTGGTTTGGTAAATATGAAACAAATTTCATTTCCTAAGATATCGGTTACTAATCCAATTTCAGTTACTTGAAAAGGGTATAATAATGTTAAAAATGGGTTCATAGTATCATGGGAGTATTCATATTTTTGATTAATACAAAAGAAGTATTACAACAAACTTTATTTTTACATTGGATAGTTTATATTGTATATGCATTTTTGATCCATTTGCACTAGTTACTTTTTTCTAATGTCTTTTAATAATATTGTGTAGCAATTAATCCCTCTTGAATAGAATTCACATCTGCTCTAGAATTAACTAAAGCTATTGTTTTAAATATTTCTTCCTTTATGACTAAAGTTACTTCAACATGCCATTTATGAGTGGTTATTAGCATAATGACCTGGTCTACCCCTTTTCCAACATACATTATCTGTTTTCTTTAATTTCTTATATTTAGGTTTTCTTGTAGCTTTTATTTTATTTTATACGCTTTGATTATTTGATTTATTTTGAAATTTTTATACGATTTTTTGTAAGGTTTTCTATATCTCTTTTCTTGTTTTTTATTTACTTTTTTCCTTATTGCACTTGTGCTCTAATGGGTTCCATACCATATTGTTGACAAAATGTACCTATCTCTTTTGTATTAACCATACTTTCTTTTCTTAATTTATTTTGTAATTTAAAATCTGTACATACTTGTATTCTTATTTCTATAATTATATTATGTATTTGACATAAGTTAATATATCATACGCTATTGATTTACCATAATGTCTTTCTAAATTCATTTTTACTTTTCTGAAAATAATTTAGGCAATCTTGCTAAGAATCTTTCTTTCCAAAAGCCAGCAAAACTATCTTCTCTTAGAGTTACTTTCGATAAAAAAATTTATCTTTATACCACCTGTAATCTTACATTGTTGGACAATAAAGGTTTGCTAATTGATTGGCAAATCTTTCTCTAAAGATATTTGGATCTCCCTACAAAATTTTGATTTGTTGAGTAAATTAATGTTGAGACTGTGTCTTCTTGATTAGTTTCAGTTTTTACACTATTGAGAATTGCTAGTTTATCTTGTTCTGTGCAGAGGTTATCCCACCAACCTTTTAGTTGGCTGGTAAATCCTTGCACAATAGTCATATAGCAGCAGATTTGTCACTACAACCTTTTGTTTTATAGGCAGTAGCTACCATTGTCATTTGACAAGTTAGATTTAGAATGACTTGTTCACTCATTCCATCCAAATTCCATTCAGTTATTTTATTTTCTGAAAAGGCATTTTATACCAATTCTCCTCTTTCTTCAAACTGCTCATCAACAGTTGTAGGTTGAGGATAATAATTTCTAAGTTATATGTTCTTAACTTATTGATTTCTAATGTATTTATTGATGTTTTGTTTAATTGATCTATGTTTTAATTCTTCTATTTTTAAGTACGTATCACTTTTTAGTTTTAATGAAATCTAATTCTTTTTTTTGGCACATTAAATAACTTATATATTGGTTTTACAAGTTCTTTTGAAACTAGCGATTTCTTTTTGTCTTATTTTATATCCTAGGTAATTGTTTTGACATAATATCTAGTACTGTACGAGTAATTAAGTTGAGAATGTAGTTTTTTAACATCTTTCACTTGTACAGGCTTGTCTTCATTTTTAACATCTTTATAAGGGCTAGCTTCGATTTCTATATCTTTTGTGGGTTGTATTACAATTCATTGTTGTGGAGGATATTCTAATTCTATTATTTCATTATTTACAATTTTCCAACTACTAGTTATCTTGTCTAATGGACATATAGATTTATTACAATTAAAGGGATATTCTAAGTCATTATCTTTACTGTAATTTGAAAACCAATAAAAGAAGTATAAATTTATTTCATGTTAATTTAGATAATTATAAAATTCTTCTCTAAAATGTTTAGTTTGTTGTTTTGTGAATGCTTTAAAATGCCACTCTCTTCTTTCCTTATTATAATCATCTTCAAAATATTTTCTTATCCGATCTGTATCTATTCTGAAGGGTTCTTCTTTACTTAAAAGTATTTAATATTTGAGAGGCTGTTGGAGAATAATGAGGGGACTCCGATTTTTCAAATTCTTCATATACGGGTGATGAGTAGATAAAATATATGTGCATTCATGGATTAGTTTAAACCATTTTTATTTATTTTTGCATTATTTGAATGATTTCATCAAGCATTATCTTTGTTTTGGATCATACATTTGGGTTTGTGCATTCTTTGTGTAAACAAGTGTTTCAAGGTGTGAAATCATAGTTTGGAGGGAGTTAGTGTCAAAATTTGGTCCTATTCGGTCGAGTCGGTCACAACCAAAATTTGACAGTATTTAGCCTAGTCTGCTCTGGTCAAAATTAATTTGATTTTAGTCGAGTTGGCCTTGGTTGAAATTTGGCCAAGTCGGTCCTGGCTCAAATTTGGTCGTATTCAAGTGAAACGGCCTCAGACGAAATTAAGTCGTATTCAGACGAGTCGGTCACGATCGAAATTTGGCCTATTCAGCTTAGTTGGCCCCAACCAGAATTCAACCGAATTTAGCTCAGTTGAGCCCGACCGAAATTCAGTCGAGTTGAGTCGGTCCCAACCAAATTTTGGTCAAGTTTGTTAAACTCAAGTCATGCACTCGAGAAGAATAAAATAAATGGGACGAGATGTACACAACCTAAAACACAATTTACTGTGGTGTTTTTCATTGAATTAAGATAGGATATTAAATAGTGGTGTGTACTGTAAGACTCGGGAAAATTGAACAATTAAATAAATAATCATTTAGTAAATGCGGGTAGTGGAAACCTTTATGGCATTTAATGTTAGTATTGTGATGTGGAAAAGTACTAGCTCAAATGGTTGAGAGTACTTTATATGTGTGAGAGGACTTGGGTTTGAGTCCTATGTATGCCTTTGTGTGTTATTTTAATTTATGCATTATTTTGTTAATATATTTGAATGCTAGACGTGATAATATAATCCTACAATTTTAAGAATTATCACAAACATGACTTAGTTGAATTGGTTGTGTAATTGCCTTGTGATTGAGTGGTTGTGGGTTCAACCTTTGTTGAGAACAAATTAATCTCATTATTTTTGTTAAAGTACTTGTGGTCTGAATGTGAAAGGATGGGAAAGCCTAGAGACAATGGGCAGCCAAGGGAGTTGGGAGAAACAACCCATAATGGCCTATGAAAGGTAGTAATAACATTAAACAGAACCATTTTTCGTTTTTATTTTTAAAAGCCTTGGAGGTATTAAGGATGTGATTAGGGTCTAACTATGAGAATATAATTGTGTGTAATTGTATTATTTAACTGTTATGCTTCTCATATTTTGTTGAGCTCACCCTTTCTGTTTGTGCTTGGCGATGATCGTGTAATTCTTTACACGAGAGCAGTTGATGATACAAGTGATGCTGCTAACCCCTGAGACAGAGAGAAGGCTATCCTGGGGATTTTGAGTTATGGAAATTCTTAGGTTTTTCATGGTTTTGTTAGATTTTGGAAATTGTATTAAAAGTACTATTTAGTTTCTTTAAATTTATGGCGCTATTATTATTGTGATAAATTTTCCCGCGTTTTCGGAGTAATAAAGTGCAATGTTTGAACTCCTTTATTCTTATTTATATATTGATTTATTTAAGCCAAGTAATTTTCAGTAGGGATGTTACATGTACATAGTAATTGTTCTACAAAATAGTTGTGCATAATGGAATGAAAACTCTCGGTATTTTAGCTAACCAAATCCACAACTCACACAAACATAAACTACCTTATTTTGATGCTAAATAAAAATAACTTAATAGTTAAAGATTAACTAACAAAGTCGACCTTTGGCCATATTTGGCCGAGTTGGCCCATGACGAAATTTAGCCGTTTCGACGGAGTCAACCGTGACCAAAATTTGGAAGTATTTAGGCGAGTCGGCTTTAACCGAATTTCGACCGAATTCAGTTGAGTCGACCCCGATCAATGTTTGGCCAAGTCAGCCCAAGTCCAAATTTTGTCATATTCGGCCAAGTCAGCTTGGGACAAAATTTAGCCATTTCAACCAAGTCAGTTGCAACCGAAATTTGGCCGTATTCAACCGAGTCAACCCCAATCAAAATTCGGCGTAATTCAGTCGAGTTAGCCCTGACCAAAATTTGGTCAAGTCGACCCTAGCCAAAACTTGGCAATATTTGTCCGAGTCTGCCTCGGGCGAAATTTTGTAGTATTCAGTCAAGTCGGCAATGACCGAAATTTTGCCATATTCAGCCGAGTCGATCCCGATCGACGAATTCATTCTAGTCAACCCCGACCGAAATTGATCGTGTACGCCCTGCCCCAAATGTGTCCATATTTGGCTGAGTCGGCTTTGGCCAAATCCAACCAAGTCAATCCTAACCGAAATTTTACTAAGTCGGTCCTAGGCCAAATTTGTCTGTATTAGACCACATCATCCTCGGTTGAATTCGGTTGTATGCGGCCAAATTTTACCGAGTCGGTCCTAAGAGTCGACCCCGACCGTAATTTGTTGGAATTTGGTCGAGTCAACCCCAACCAAAATTTGTTCGAATTTGACCAAGTAGGTCTAAACCAAAATTTGGTCGGCCCCAACTAAAATTTGCCCAAGTCAGCCATGATCGAAAGTCAGCCGAGTCCATCCCATGGTGAAATTCGGCCGACTTGGCCTTGACAAAAGATCTACCAAATTTAATGGTGTCGGCCCTAAGAACACACAAGTTTTAGAAAATTCAATTTAAATTTCTTTTATGAAAAATAAATTTTGGATTTTGAACTTGATCTTTGGATCTAAATTTAAATCTTGATCCAAATATTTAGATCTGAATTTTAAAAAAATTCAAACTAGTTCTCTGAAAAATTGATTTTGATTGAAAATTTTATCCAATTATTTGAATCTAATATAGACTTGGATTGAATCATTAAAAATTCACTCCATAATCATCCCTACACACTAATGTGAAGGGTGTTCAAATATAAAAATGGAAGTTTGAAGGATATTTAGATTCAAAATACCTCGATATCCTTTTTATCTTTATTTTATTTTATTTTTTATATGAATTAAAGGATTCCAAATATTTCATATTTAATATAATTCTTTGTCTATTAAAAAAATTTGAACATAATATTTAGATTTACATCTTATCTTAAAAACTTGTCTACGTCTTAAAATATAGTTTTAAAGATTTTGAAGGTATAAAGATATTTTATAATTATCTGTTAGGATAAATGAATAATTATAATTAGAATATTACTGTTTGTAATAAAATGTCTATAACTTTGTGTTGATTTTCCTTAATAGTAAATCAATCAATCTACTTTGATTGGATAGTAACTGAACATAATAGAAGAGAAATCAAACCTATATAAAAGACTCTTATATTCTTTGTTACTTTCCTTCATCTCTCTTTTATAATTCTCTTTTCTTAGCATTTAAAAAACTATCAAAATTATTCTAAGAGCTGCTCTTAAGTAATCCAAGAAATTTTTTTAAGAGAATATTTCTTAATATTGTTCAAGTGCTTTATTCTTATCTTATATTGAACCAATGGACAATGTTAATCTGATTTAAAAAGAAAATTAGAAGTAAAAGTTATATTTCTAAATTTAAACATTATTCAAAATACTGATTTTTAAAATTTAAAGTCTCATAAGCGAAACTAATTCAATTTTTAAATGTAGTAATTTGATATATACATTTTAATATATATATATATATATATATATATATATATATATATATATATATATATATAAAATATTATATTATTTTTTATATATATTATATATATATATTTATTATATTATTTATTTTTATATATATTTATTTTTT
>Ga0099822_1001130_pt1 | contig 29740 bp, 25 predicted proteins | sample CowpeawhiteBW_FD_76839 | JGI IMG/M metagenome (GOLD analysis project Ga0099822, IMG submission 76839) | Root nodule microbial communities of legume samples collected from California USA - Cow pea white BW | ecosystem: Host-associated > Plants > Roots > Nodule | place: USA: California | collected... | reverse complement strand
TGAGCAGCACGATGTCCTCGAACGGGACGCCGGCGCCCTCGGCGATGCCGCGCATCTCCTCGATATAGGTCGGCTCAAACGCTTCGATGATCGGGAGATAATCGCCCACCAGCGCGGCCACGCCGGCGGCGTCGAGCGAAAGCTCCTTGAGCTGCGCGAAATAATGCGAGGTGCCCTTGCGGATGCGATCCGCTGCCTGGCGGCCATACTGCTTGCCGCGCTGATGCGGCGACCCGGAAATCTCGATCAGGGGAAATGGTTCGACCATCGCTTTGCGCCAACTTCCTTTTGCCTTTCGAGGAAGGCTAATGTATTTTGTGGCGACATGAAACAAAAATCTTTGCCCAACCCCAAGGCAGCGCCGAGCCGCCTTCAGCGCGAACTGTCGGCGCGCATCCTGGAGGTGATCCGGGCGGACAAGCTCGCGCCCGGCGCGCGGCTGGCGGAGGTGGCGCTGGCGGAGCGGTTGCAGGTGTCGCGCACGCCGGTGCGCGCGGCGCTGAAGTTACTGGCAAGCCGCCGCCTGGTGCGGCCCGGCGCGAGCCGCGGCTATTTCGTGGCTGATACGATGCCGCCCGCGCGGAAGGCACCCACCAAGCCCGTCCCAGCCGACACCGACCGCTTATTCCTTGCGATCGCGCGCGACCGGCGCAGCGGGCGCCTTCCTGTCGACGTCTCCGAGCGCGACCTGATGCAACGCTACGGCGCGACGCGCCCTGTCGTGCAGCGCGTGCTGACCAAGCTTGCCGAGGTCGCGGCCGTGCAGCGCAAGCCCGGGCACGGCTGGCGCTTCCAGCCGATCATCGCGGATGCCGCCGCGCGCGACGAAAGCTACCGCTATCGGATCCTGATCGAGCCCGCCGGCCTGCTGGAGCCCGGCTTCCGCCTCGATCCGTCCTGGGCCGCAGAGATGCGCGAACGTCACCAGGAGACGATGAAGCTGCCGTGGAACGACACCGCGAGCATCGCGCTCTACGAGATGAATGCGGCCTTCCATGAAGGCCAGGCCGCCGCATCCGGCAACCGCTTCCTGCTGGTCGCCGTGCAGCAGCAGAACCGGCTGCGCCGATTTGCAAACTACGATTGGACCTTCGGCTATGAGCGCGTGCTGGTGAACTGCCGCGAGCATCTTGAAATCCTCGACCGGCTCGAGGCCGGCGAGCGCGAGACCGCGGCAGCGCTGCTGCGTAGGCACCTGGAAAGTGCCTCGAAGCTTACACGCGTCACCGACAATCCGACCTACGGCCACAGCAACAACGTCAGGAAATAACAGGAGGCCTCCATGCATTCACCGCACGCAGAGATGTCGAACACGCCCCTCACCCGCGAGGCGATGGAGCCGTTCTGGATGCCGATGACGCCGAACCGGCAGTTCAAGACCAATCCGCGGCTGTTCGTCGGGGCCGAGGGCATGCATTACGTGACGCAGGACGGCCGCCGCATTCTCGACGGCATGGCCGGGCTCTGGTGCGTCAATGCCGGACACGGCCAGAAGCGGATCACCGAGGCGATCCAGAATCAGGCCTCGAAGCTCGATTTCGTCTCGTCGTTCCAGATGAGCCACCCGGCCGCGTTCGAGCTGGCCGGACGCATTGCCGAAATTGCGCCCGAAGGGCTCGACCACGTCTTCTTCACCAATTCCGGCTCGGAATCGGTCGACACCGCGCTCAAGATCGCGCGCGGCTATCATCGCGCGCGCGGCGACGCGAGCCGCATCCGCTTCATCTCGCGCGCCAAGGCCTATCACGGCATGGGCTGGGGCGGATTGTCGGTGAGTGGCATCGTCCGCCATCGGCGCGACTTCGGCCCGCTGCTGCCCGAGGTCGACCATCTGCCGCATACCCATGATCCCGAGCATGCGGCGTTCTCGCGCGGCCAGCCGCAATGGGGCGCGCATTTCGCCGACGAGCTGGAGAAGCTGCTGACGATCCACGATCCCTCGACGATCGCGGCCGTTATCGTCGAGCCCGTCACCGGCTCGGGCGGCGTCTTTCCGCCGCCGGTCGGCTATCTTGAGCGGCTGCGCCAGATCTGCGACCAGCACGGCATCCTCTTGATCTTCGACGAAGTCATCACTGGCTTCGGTCGGCTCGGCGCGCCGTTCGCGGCCAACGCGCTCGGTGTGAAGCCCGATCTCATCACCTGTGCCAAGGGCATGACCAATGCGGCGGTGCCGATGGGCGGCGTGATCACCAGTGGCAAGGTCTACCAGGCGCTGATGAGCGGGCCGGAAAACACCGTGGAACTATTCCACGGCTACACCTACTCGGCGCATCCGCTGGCCTGTGCGGCGGGGCTCGCCGCGCTCGACGTCTATCACGACCTCGGCCTGTTCGACCGCGCGCGGCGCATCGCGCCGGTCTGGGAGACGGCCGCGCATGCACTGAGAGACGCGCCCCACGTCACCGATATCAGGAACATCGGCCTGCTCGCGGCGATCGATCTCAAGCCGCGTGACGGGGCGGCAGGTGCGCGCGGCACCGAATGCGCCACGCGCAGCTATGATGGCGGCATCCTGATCCGCGCGGCCGGCGACACCTTGATGATCTCGCCGCCGCTGATCATCAACGAGGAGCAGATCGAGGCGATCTTCGTAGCGATCCGCCGCGCGCTGGGCGCGATCGCCTGACGTTTAAGCTAAATCCCTGGCCGCGAGCAGCGCGCGCAACTGCACATCGCTCGCCGCGGCCAGTTCGAGCAATCCACGATAGGGATCGCCGCCGATGCCGAGCACGGCGGCGAAGGCCGGCTCAGTCTTCATCCCAGCGGCTCTTTGTGTGCCGACGGCTTGGCGGAGCCGCCCATCATCGAGCGCGAGCAACCGTCGCTCGACCTCGAAGTGGAGCCAGCCCGCCTGCTCTTCCACGGGACGCGTGTCGCCGAACAGTTCGAACGGCCAGCCGTCCCAGGTGAACCGCGCGATCGCAGGCCGCGTGCCCGACATCCATCGGTAGAGCACAAAGCCATCGGCCAGGTGATAATGCTCCCACACCACCGCCGCGAAAGCGTTCAGGTCGGCCGCGTGGCAGACGATATCGATGTCGCTGCCGGGTACCGCGAGCCCAAGCGGCAACGTGCCGACCACACGCGGATCGAACGGACTGAGCGTCGTGGTCACGGCGGAATTCATGATCGCCGCCACGTAGTCCGGAACAACCATCCCATAGCCCTTGCTGTTGCCGAACACCGGCAATAGCAACGTTTGCTGGAGATGTCTGCATTGTCCGCGCCGCTACCGCCCGTGGCGATATCGCGAGGCTTGCGGGAGGCCGCTGCTCGGGCGTGCCGCTTGATCAAGCGTCGTCAGTAATGTCGATGGTACGCTTTGCCGACAGAGCGACCGCTATAGCCGCGCATTTCCGCGTGTGCGTTCCTCGTGGAACGCGGCAATGTGGCACTGTTCGGCCGGACCGCCGGTGCGGGCGTCTGTTTCACCACCAAGCCCTGGGTGAAGGGATCACGATCCGGATACTGCGCGCATTCCTGACACTGCGCCGACGCGCTCGACGCATACGCGACGGACGCGAACGCTGCCGCAGCAGGCGTGAGCGACGTAACAGCCAACTGTTTCTTGCGGTTCCTCATTGTTCTTTTCCTTTTCTTCGCCATGATCCGCCCGCGTCTGACGTGGCGCGTCTCCCGCAAAGAGTTAGCCCGCCTATGGTGGGGCTGGTATGCATTGAGCGGTCACGCCAACGTGCATCCGTCACGATGGCTATTCGGAACAGGACCAACACTGCGAACGTTGCAACTGCGCTTTCCGTTGGCGTCTGTCGCGTGATCGACCTCCAGCGGCAATTCGGAGACGATAATGCGCAAGAACACCTACGCGATCGTGATCATCGTCGGTCTCGCCCTCGCGCCGGCTCAACTGCTCGCGCAAGGCGTGGGCGGCGCCGCACCGCCGCCCAGACCCGGAGATCGAGCGGCTCCTTCAGGCGGCGTCGGCGGCAGCGCGCTTCCGACCAAGCCCGGACAACGGATCGGACCTTCCGGTGGCGTCGGCGGCGCCGCGCCCCCCGCTGCTCCTGGAGCGGCGAGCGGCGATTCCGGCAGCAGCCGGAGCACAACAGGAAACAGGAATACGAGGGGAAGATGACCCGACACGCGCGGTAGTCGGATCGACAGCAACTGTGGTCCTACCCCGGTGCCTTTTTTCACTGCACCGGGCCCATGGGTGCGATCGGCACGCGGCTTTCCCTGCGCCCTTGTTCTCAGAGTGGGCGGAACGAGACGCAAACGTCGGACAGTTCATGTCGCGAGAACGCGAACGTATGACTCACAAGCGGCGCCACATCCTCACCGTCGTGCCGGCCTGGTGCGCAATTGCGCACTGGGCCGGGACGACGCGATGGAGCGAGCCGCAGCCTCTCATTTCAGTCGCTGGCGTCTCTGGAATACTGGGTCACCCGCATGCGCGGGTGATGACAGCAGCACGCTGTTTGACAATCAAAGCCGAAATTGGTGTGTGCGCAGGGACGACAGTGTGGGTGACGCCCATAGATCGGCCTACCCCTCACCGCCGGCGCGCAGCCGGCTGTGGCGTCGGCCGTAGACCGCGTAGATCGCGAGCCCGATCACCAGCCACACCACGAGCCGGATCCAGGTGTCGAGCGGCAGGCCGAGCATCAGGAACAGCGACGTCACGGCACCCGCGGGCGCTACCAGCCAGATCGCGGGCGCCCTGAACGGGCGCGGCAAATCGGGATCGCGCAGGCGCAGCACCAGCGTGCCGATCGAAACCACCATGAACGCAAACAGCGTACCGATGCTGACGAGCTCGCCAACCAGACCGATCGGCAGCAGACCGGCGAGGATCGCGGCGACCACGCCGGACACGATGGTCGAGACATAGGGCGTCTGGAAGCGCGGATGGATTTTTGCGGCGACCGCCGGCAGCAGGCCGTCATGCGCCATCGAGCGGAAGATCCGCGGCTGCGCCAGCAGCATGATCAGGATCACCGAGGTCAGCCCGAACAGGATTCCGAGCTTGATGAACGGACCGAGCCAGCGGACGCCGACGGTGTCGATGCCGACCGCGATCGGGTCGGGCACGTTCAGCCGGTCGTACGGCACGATGCCGGTCAGCACGAAGCCGACGGCGACATAGAGCGCGGCGCAGATGACGAGCGAACCGAGAATGCCGATCGGCATGTCGCGCTCCGGCGTCTTCGCCTCCTGTGCCGTGGTCGAGACCGCGTCGAAGCCGATATAGGCGAAGAACACCACGGCCGCGCCCCGGATCACGCCGGACCAGCCAAAGGCGCCCGGGCCGGCATTCGGCGGGATCAGCAAGCCATCCGGATTGCTCGCGGTGACCCAGTTCGCGGTCGTCACCGACGACGCCGTGGTGGCGAGGAACAGCGCGATGACGATCAGCTTGAGCACAACGATGAAGCTGGTGAAGCGCGCGGATTCGCGGATGCCGATCACCAGGAGCGTCGTGATGAAGGCGATGATCGCCATCGCCGGTATGTTGATGATCGCACCGGTCGAGGACCATCCGCCGGTGTTGACGTCATAGGCGAGCGGCGCCGAGGTCAGTTGCTGCGGCAGGTTGATGCCGAAATCGCGCACGAAGCTGACGAAATAGCCGGACCAGCCGACCGACACTGCAATCGCACCGACCGCGTATTCGAGGATCAGGTCCCAGCCGATCATCCAGGCGATCAATTCACCGAGCGTCGCATAGGCATAGGTATAGGCGCTGCCGCAGATCGGCACGGTCGACGCCATCTCGGCGTAGCACAGCCCGGCAAAGGCGCAGGCAACGGCGCCCAGCGCGAAGGAGATGGTGACCGCGGGGCCGGCATTCGCGGCTGCCGCGTGGCCGGTCAGCACGAAGATGCCGGCGCCGATGATGCCGCCGATACCGAGGCTCACCAGTTGCAGCGCCGAGAGCGAGCGTTTGAAGCGTGGCGCCTCCGCGTCGCCAACCGCCTGAACCGCCTCCTGCAGCAGCTCGGCCGTCGATTTCCGCCTCCAGACGTCGGTCAAATCACTCACCTCCGCCGTCGCCCTGTCAAGGTCCGACACGATCTCCGCAACTATAACGCGTTGGACGCAAGGGCGTTCAAACAAGCGGCAGCGAACGGCGCGTTTATCCACCGTCGCGAACGATGCACGGTGCCATCGCAAGGCGCACCGGCGGCTGTCGAAGCCGCCCGGCGCTGGGTTGAACGACCGTCAGTGGTTATGCACGTCGGGCCGTGGATCGCTGACGAAGCCGTCGCGGTTCGGCATCTTGATAGCGGCAAGCGACTTGGCGTCGAGCACGGCGTCGGCCGGCACGATGCCGTTGAGGCTGAGGATGTAGGCGGATACCGCGTAGACATCCTCGTTGCTCAACGACTGCGGCGCGTTCTGCGGCATGGCGCGGCGGATGTAGTCGAACAGCGTCGGGGCGTAGGGCCAGTAGCTGCCGACGGTGCGGATCGGCTTGGCGGTCGCGAGCGTGCCCTGTCCGCCGACAAGGCGATCGCCCACGCCGCCCTGCCCGTTGTCGCCATGACAGGCCACGCATTGCTCGCTGAACACCACCCGGCCGCGCTCGGCGCTGCCGCTGCCCGGCGGCAGGTTGGAGCCGTCACGACCGATATCGATATTCCAGCCAGCGATCTCGGCCGGCGTCGCCGGCCGGCCGATGCCGTAGCGCTCCTCGGCCCGCGCAGCAAAACCGGTCGCGGCGATGGCGCCCACCAGCAGCGCGACCTTGAGATCAAGCCTGCGCATTGCTCACCTCGCCGTTCGCGTCGATCCGCCAGGGCCAGATCGCATTGTTATGGTAGAAAGAGTTGACGCCACGCACCGCCACCAATTCAGCAAGCGTCGGCTGCATATAGCCGGTCTCGTCAATGGCGCGGCTCTGAATCACCGCGGGCGCTCCATCCCAATGCCAGGGCAAGCGGAAGCGCGTCAGCGCCCGCGTCAACACCGGCTCCTGCAGCATGGCGTCCTGCCAGGACTTGCCGTCATCGACCGACACCTCGACCCGCTTGAGCTTGCCATGGCCGCTCCAGGCAAGCCCCGTGATCTCATGGAAGCCCTTGGTGGTCAGCTTCTGCCCACCCGAGGGCCGCGTGATGATCGATTTGGCTTCCATATAGAAGGTGAATTCGCGTGCCGTGCCGTTGGGCATCGGGTCGGTATATTTCGAGGTCTCCTCGCGCGAATAGGCGGGCTCCGCCACCACCTTGAGCCGGCGCAGCCACTTCACGTTCATGTTGCCTTCGAACCCGGGCAGCAGCAGACGCAACGGATAGCCCTGCTGCGGGCGCAGCCGTTCGCCGTTCTGGCTGTAGACCAGCATCGCGTCGTCCAGGCATTTCTCGATCGGGACGCTGCGGGTCAGTGCGGCGGCATCAGCGCCCTCGGCCACGACCCATTTGGCGCCGGCCTGCAAGCCGGCCTCGTTCAGCACCGTCTTCAGCGGCACGCCGGTCCATTCGGCGCAGCTCACGAGGCCGACGAGGTCCGATGCCGTTTTGCCGTAAGGCTTGGTGTAGACCGGGTTGCCGGAGCACTCGAGGAAATGGATGCGCGACTGCGACGGAAAGCGGCGGATGTCGTCCATCGTGAACACCAGCGGACGATCGACCATGCCATGCAGCATCAGCCGATGCTCGGCCGGATCGATCGTCGGCACGCCGCCGTGGTGCCGCTCGTAGAACAAACCGTTCGGCGTGATGATGCCGTCGAGCTCCTGCAGCGGCGTGCGGCCGGAGGCAGAGATGTATTGCGGCAGCGTCTTCGAGATGTTCTTGATGACGCCCTTCTCATGAACCGAAGGGGTGCCGTAGGGCTGGCTTCCCATCGGATCGCCCGGCGCCTTCATCCATTCGGGGACGTTGGGTGGAAGATTGCTCCCGCCCTCGGCAAGCGCGCTCGAACCGCCCAGCCCCGCCACCGCGGAGCCACCGGCCAACGCTGCACCCGCCTGCAGGAAATGCCTGCGGGACGCCTCCCGCACGCGGTTGTCCGTCGTCTGTTCGCTCATCGACGTTTTCCTCTGACATTCGTGTCGCGTCGCAGCCTAACACCGAACGCCAGAGGTCAAGCAACGATCCAGTCGCATACCCCATCAGCCGCCGGCGACGACCGGCAGTCTGTCGATCGCGCGAATGCCCGGACGCCCGCGCCAGCGGACGTGCTCAGGCTTGACCGCAAGCTGCAGGCGGGGCCACCGCGTGAACAGGGACTGCAGCGCGCAAGCCGCCTCGATTCGCGCGAGCTGGTGTCCGAGACAGAAATGGATTCCGGTCCCGAACGAGACGTGCCGGTTCGGCCGGCGCTCGAGATCCATCCGTTCAGGGTGCTCATGCGCGGTCGGATCGATGTTGGCGGCCGCAATCATCGCCATCACGCGATCGCCCTTCTTCAGCCTGCCGCCACCGAGCTCGACATCGCGCCTGACATAGCGCGGCTTGGTGAACTGCACCGGCGACACGAAGCGCAGGAATTCCTCCACCGCGAGGCCGATGCGGCTCCAATCGGCCGCGAGCCAATCGCGCCGCATGGGATCCCGCAGCAGTTCGAACACCGACCCGCTGATCAGATGCGTCGTGGTCTCGGAGCCGGCGCCGAGCAACAGGAACATCATCGAGACCATCTCGTCCGGCGTGATCCGGCCGCCCTCCTTCTCAACCTGCACCAGCTCGGCGATCAGCCCCACACCACCGCTCTCGCGGACCGACTGCAATTGCTCCGCGAGATACCGCCGCATCTTCGACAGCGAGCCCATCATGCGCAGGAAGCTGATCGGGCCCCTGAGCTGCGTCATCGCATTGGCCCAGGCGATGAATTTCGGCCGGTCGGCCGTCGGCAGCCCGAGCAGCTCGCAGATCACCGAAACCGGCACGATGCGCGCATAGCGCTGAACGAGATCGGCCGGGCTTCCGGCTGCGAACAGCTCGTCGGCCAGGCGATCGGCGATGGCGCGGATATGCGGCTCCATGTCGAGCACGGCGCGGCGGCGAAAGGCCTCATCGACGATGCTGCGCAACCGCGTATGGTCGGGCTCGTCCATCGTCAGCATGTTGTTGGCGACGGTCGCGATCGACTTCGGCATCCACCAGCGCAGACCGGCGACCTCGCCATCCTCCTTGCGGAGTGTGAAAGTCGTGCTGTCCTTCAACATTTCCGAGGCCGTCTCATAGGTGGTCGTCAGCCAGACTCGCCCGACAATCGGAAATTTCACTTCGACGAGCTGCCCGTGAGCACGCAAAGCGGTGATGCCGGCGGCGGGATCTCTGTTGAAGGTCTCACTGGAGAAGTCGGGTTGCGACGCCATGGCGCCACCTCATTCCGCCGTTCGGGCCACCGAAACATGGTGCGGGACGGCGCGCGCGCAAGACGGGCCGACGCCTCTGCCACACCAACTTGGTGGAACTTGCGCTGCCACCGGTCCGTCTCAGCGCTGCACGGGTGGCGTGCCGTGGGTGTGGAACGATTCGATCGTCTTCAAACCCCAGGCCTGCCCCTTCTTGCGCTCATCCTCGGTCCACACGATCGGCTTCCAGTCCGGCGCAAGGATCAAGCGCGCGCCGGCATTGGCGACCTCGACACGGTTGCCGCCGGGCTCGTAGACGTAAAGGAAGAAGGTCTGCTGGATCGCGTGCTTGTGCGGCCCGGTCTCGATGTGCACGTCGTTCTCGAGAAAGATATCGGCAGCGCGCAGGATCTCCTCGCGGCTGTCGAGCGCGTAGGTGACGTGATGGAAGCGGTCGGAAACACCGTAGTGATCGCGCGTATAGGCGAAGTCGTAGCTCTTGTTCGACATCGTCATCCACATCGCGGCTTCGCTGCCGTCGTTCAGCACGATCTGCTCGGTGGTCCGGCAACCGAGATAATTTTCGAAGAACAGACGATTGGCCTTGATGTCGACCGCGAGGCAGTTGAGATGATCGAGCCGGCGGACATTGACGCCGCGCGCCGGAAAGCGCTGCGCCTGATTCTTCAGCGCGGGCTTCAGCTCGGCAGGCGCCTCGTACCACTCGGTCTCGTAATAGAGCTCGATGACGTGACCATCGGGATCGCGGCAGCGAAATGCCGGCCCCTGCCCCATGTCGTCGTCGACCCAGCCGATATCGAAGCCCGATCCCTTCAGCGCGGCGACGCGGCGCTCGAGCGCCTGCGGGCTGCGGGCGCGCAACGCCATGTGCTCCATGCCCGAGGTCTTCGATGCCGTGAGCTTGAGCGAATAACGTTCATAGTCGTCCCAGCCGCGCAGGTAGACCGACTCGCCCTTCCGGCCGCTGACGGTCATGCCCATGACATCGACAAAGAACTTGAGGCTCTCGTCCGGCTTCGGCGTCAGCAACTCGGTATGGCCGAGATGAGCGAGATCGAAGATCGGTTCGGGCTGCACGAGGCGACCTCCTTCGGCGGGCGACGCCAGATCGACGGCGCAAGACATCGCCGCGACGTGATCAGCGCGCAATTTGCACCAAGTGTACAAGGGATCAGGTCTCGTCAACAAGATGGTGGGTGCCGGCCGGTACCACGCTAGGACCTGCCGTCAGGCGACCGAAGCCACATCCTCGCGGTGCGACGACAGCAGCTTGCGGATCTCGGCCGCCGGCACCGGACGGCTGAACAGATAGCCCTGCATTTCGGTGCAGCCGAGGATGCGGAGCATGTTGCGCTGCTGCTCGGTCTCGACGCCCTCGGCGGTGGTCGTCATGTCGCTGGCGGCGGCAATGTTCACGACGGCCTGGACGATCGTCGAGGACGCACCAGCGCCGGCCAGATCCTTGATGAAAGCGCGATCGATCTTGATCTTGTCGAACGGGAACCGCTGCAGATACTGAGCGAGGAATAGCCGGTGCCGAAATCGTCCAGCGCGATCCGCACGCCGAGCTCGCGCAACTGGTGCAGGATATCGAGCGCGGCATCGTCGTCGCGGATCAGCACCGCCTCGGTGATCTCGAGTTCGAGCCGCGAGGCCGGGAGCCCCGAAGCCGCAAGCGCGGCGGCGACGTTCAACGCCAGCGTCTGGCTCTTGAACTGAATCGGAGACACATTGACCGCGACGTGAACGTGGTCGGGCCAGTTCACCGCCTCGCGGCATGCGCTGTTAAGCACCCAGTGCCCGAGATCGTTGATCAAGCCGGTCTCCTCGGCGACCGGAATGAAATCCGCCGGCGAGATGGTGCCGCGTTCGGGATGACGCCAGCGCAACAGGGCTTCGCAGCAACTGACCTGGCCGGCCTCGAGATGGAGCAGCGGCTGGTAGTGGAGCTCGAAGCCGCCATCGGCGATGGCCCGGCGCAACTCGAGCTCGAGACTGCGCCGCGCCTTGGCACGCGCATCCATGCCGGCCTCGAAGAACCGGTAGGTGCGGCGGCCGTCGCTCTTCGCCCCGTACAGCGCGAGGTCAGCGTTGCGCAGCAACTGATCGAGTTCGAGGCCGTCGGCGGGCGCCATCGCAATCCCGACGCTGGCGTCGGTGGTGATCAGATGCCCGACGCAATCGATCGGCTCGCGGATCGTCTGATAGATCGCAGCCAGAAGCTGCATGGTCTCGGTGTGGCTGCGGATGGCGGTCTGGATCACGGCGAACTCGTCACCGCCGAGCCGGGCCGCGACGTCGGTATCCTTCACGCAGGAGCGCAGGCGGTCGGCGACCGCCTTGAGCAGCTCGTCGCCGATCTGATGGCCAAGCGCGTCGTTGACGCTCTTGAACTCGTCGATGTCGATGTACATGACGGCGAGTTGCTCACCCGGCCGGATCGCCTTCAGCGCCTGCTCCAGCCGCTCCCGGAACAGCACACGGTTGGGGAGATCGGTCAGCGCGTCGTAATGCGCCATGTGGGCGATCTTCTCGTCGGCGCGGGTGCGCTCGGTGATGTCCTCGATCGTCGCCACCCATCCGCCCTGAGGCAGCGGCTTGTTTACGATCTCGATTGCACGCCCGGCCGGTGCCTCCGTGAGCTGACGCGTTGCCTTGCCGAGCGCCACATTGCGGATGATGGCATTGCAGAATTCGTCGACGTCACCGTCGAACGAGCCGGTCGCCTGGCGGTGCGCGATCAGCCGCTGCATCGTGCAGCCTGGCTTTGCGATGTCAGGCGAGAGGCCGAACATCTCGAGGTAAGTCCGGTTGCAGATGATGATACGGGCCGACGCATCATAGAGGACGAGTCCCTGCGGAATGTTGTTCACCGCGGTCGAGAGATTGCGGCGCTCGACGGCGAGCCGCTCATCCGAGATCTGATGTCGCTTCAACACCAGTAAGACAATGACGCCCAGGATCACGACCGCCGCCATCAGCAGCCCTTCGCGCACGCTCCAGCTCGACGTCGCGCTCCCAAGCAGGCTACCCACCAACAGGCCGGCGCAGAACGCAAGCCCCTTGGTCGAGCCGCTCTCGACATTTCCTGGCGTCGGATAGCGATCCTCGATGCTCACGCTGGTCTCCCCGAGAGCCCGCATCGTTACGCGCGACAAATGGAGAGCGCGTTACAAGTCGCAGTTAGCAATCGGTTACACGATACCGAGAAACGGCGTGGCAGAGCATGCAGCGCGCCGACGACCATGATCCGCAGAATGCGCTCGTTGAACATGGTAAATCCGACCTTAACGGAAACACTGCGAAACAATTGCGGCCCGTCGCAAAGCGACGATTTCTTCCCGGAAACCAAGCGGCTTCATCGCACTTCATCGCGCTACGAGAACAAATCGTCACTGCGAAGCAGTAGATTTAGCCGATCCGGAACCACGACGATTTAACGGATTGTCCAATCCCGTCCCGGCATATTGGTCCGGACGTTTAATTTTTTCGGAACAACCAGGCCACAACAGTGACATCCTTCGGACGTGTGATCTCTGTGCGCGGCTCGCAGGCCCGGGTCGGGCTGATGGCTACCGGCCAGATGCCGCTTTCGGAAATGCGTGCGACTGTCGGCCGGTTCGTCAGCGTCCGTTGCGCAAGCTCGGTCATCGTCGCCATGATCACCGAAGTCTCGTGCGAGGACCTGCCGCCTTCCGACACCTACATAGCCACCGCCTCGGTCGACCTGCTCGGCGAGATCCTCGGCGGCGAACGCCCCAAGTTCCAACGCGGCGTCACCCACTACCCGACGATCGGCGACGGCGTCGAGCTGATCACCAACCAGGAGCTGCGCACGGTATACGCGCCGAGCGGCTCGGACCAGATCAATGTCGGCACGCTGCAGCAGGATCGCTCGGTGATTGCCTATGTCGATGTCGAGGAAATGCTCTCCAAGCACTTCGCGGTGCTCGGCTCGACCGGCGTCGGCAAGTCAACCGGCGTGTCGCTCCTGCTCAACGAGATTCTAAGGTCGCGGCCGAATCTGCGCATCTTCCTACTCGACGTCCACAACGAGTACGGCCGCTGCTTCGGCGAGCGCGCGCAGGTGCTCAACCCGCGAAACCTGAAGCTGCCGTTCTGGCTGTTCAACTTCGAGGAGATCGTCGACGTGCTGTTCGGCGGGCGACCGGGCGTGCCCGACGAGCTCGACATCCTCGCCGAAGTGATTCCGCTCGCAAAGGGCATCTATACTCAATACTAGAGCTCCGACCGGGTCGGCCTCGGGTTGAAGCGCGTCGACCCCAAGCAGGTCGGCTACACCGTGGATACGCCGGTGCCCTATCGCCTCGTCGACCTGATCTCGCTGATCGACGAGCGCATGGGCAAGCTGGAGAACCGCTCCTCGCGCATCATCTATCACAAGCTGATCTCGCGCATCGACACCGTGCGCAACGATCCGCGCTACGCCTTCATGTTCGACAACGCCAATGTCGGCGGCGACACGATGGCGGAAGTGATCAGCCATTTGTTCCGCCTGCCGGCCAACGGCAAGCCGATGACCATCATGCAGCTCGCCGGCTTCCCGGTCGAAGTCGTCGATTCCGTCGTGTCGGTGCTGTGCCGCATGGCGTTCGATTTCGGCCTGTGGAGCGACGGCGTCTCGCCGATGCTGTTCGTCTGCGAGGAGGCGCATCGCTACGCTTCCGCTGATCGCAACATCGGGTTTGGCCCGACCCGCAAGGCCGTGTCGCGCATCGCCAAGGAAGGCCGCAAATACGGCGTCTATCTCGGCCTCATCACCCAGCGTCCGGCCGAGCTCGACGCCACCATCATCTCCCAGTGCAATACGCTGTTCACGATGCGCCTTGCCAACGACCGCGACCAGGCGCTGCTGCGCTCCGCGGTGTCGGACGCCGCCGCCAACCTGCTGTCGTTCGTGCCCTCGCTCGGCACCCGCGAGGTGCTGGCGTTTGGCGAAGGCGTGGCGCTGCCGACGCGCCTGCGCTTCAAGGAAGTTCCGCCGCACCAGGTGCCGCGCGGCGAAGCCACCATCGCCACGGTGCCGTCGGTCACCGCCGGCCATGACATGCATTTCGTCAGCGCCGTGCTGGAACGCTGGCGCGGCGCCACTTCGCATCGCGACGCGCTCGGCGATTCCGGCGCCAACGACCGGACGCCGCCGCGCTCACTCGCTCCGGCGGAAGCCCCGCTGCTCCAGCCCTCCCTCGGGCTCGATCCGGATCGCTTCTCGCTGCTGAAGAAGCCGCTGCGCTAGCGCGCCGTCATGCGTCAACAACGGCCGCGGCAGCGGACCGATGCGCCTTGCACCGAGGCGATCATCCACTATGGTTTCGGATGACGCCGTATTCCTGCGGCATGCCGGAACCACCTCATGACCCAGCCGACCGCAAAACGCTTTCCCACACCCGCCCTCGACAAGCTTCCCGACGATATCCGCACACGCATCCTGGCGGTGCAGGAGAAGTCCGGTTTCGTGCCGAATGTCTTCCTGTCGCTGGCCTATCGGCCCGAGGAATTTCGCGCGTTCTTCGCCTATCACGACGCGCTGATGGAAAAGGACAGCGGACTCTCCAAGGCCGAGCGCGAGATGATCGTGGTGGCGACCAGCGCTGCCAACCAATGTCAGTATTGCGTGATCGCCCATGGCGCGATCCTGCGCATCCGCGCCAAGAACCCGCTGATCGCCGACCAGATCGCAGCCAACTACCGCAAGGCCGATATCACGCCGCGGCAGCGCGCGATGCTCGATTTCGCGATGAAGGTGAGCCGCGCGGCCGAGGAGGTCTCGGAGGCCGACTTCGCCACCCTCACCGCTCACGGCTTCAGCGACGACGACATCTGGGATATCGCCGCGGTCGCGGCGTTCTTCGCGCTCTCGAGCCGGATGGCCAACGTCACCGCAATGCGTCCGAACGACGAGTTCTACATGCTCGGGCGGCAGCCGAAGTAGAGCTCGCGCTGGCGGACTGGAGCGAGATCATCCCGCGTCGCGGCGGAGCCATCCTGGTCGAAGGCTCGGCAGCGCCGCATCCGCGCCGGCCGGATCCGGCGCCGCGCACGCCCAGGTTGATCAGTCGTCCGATGCCGGCCCGCACCAACCCGGCAGATAGACCGCATCCTTGCTACGTCCGAGCGCCAGCCCCTTCTCCAGCGCCCTGTCGAAATTGTTCTCCACCGTCTTTCGCGGAATGTGCCGGCGCAGGAAATCCGCCCACAGGAATTCGCTGAACGGCGTCGTATCCTTGGCGAAGCCGCCCGCCCGACGCATCTCGCCGGCCAGGCTGCGTAACGGATCGTCCTTCAGATCCTTGATCGTCTTCGGAATATCCTTGAAATGCCGCCGTTCGCCCTTGGCGTCGTAAGGATAGACCCAGCGCTTGTTGTCCATCACGCCCCAGAACACGTCGCGCTCGACCATCGTGAGGTCGCCGATCACCGTGACCAGGATGTCCTTCACGCCCTCTTCGTGCAGCGCACGCGCCATGTGATGGTGATCGACCACGTAGTACCGATCATCCGGTCCATGGACCACGGGGATCATATGCTTGCCGAGCAGTTCCGCGCGCTTCTTGTCGGAGGCGTGCTCGCGCCAGCGCTTCCGCTTCTCCTTCACTTCGTGCATGCCGACCGTCATCTGGGTCGGCCGCAGCGACAGGATCGGTACCGGCTTTACGTAGGGCTCGCGCGTATGGGCCATGATTTCTGCTCCCCTTGGCCGGCATCACCAACCAGGTTCCACTATGGCATGATGTCTCGGCCGAGCGAAAGGCCGGCCTCGCGCGATCAGGCCGCCACGCGGCGGACGTCGAAGCCATCAGCAAAGCTCGGCTGCACCGTTTCGGGAAATGGACGGCGTTGCAACGCAAACTGTGCATCCGCGAAAATCGTCCGCCCTTTCCGACATCCGCGCCAGCTATCGCCCGCTGAGATTCCCGCCGCCGGCGATCATCAGCTCAGGATCGGCGACGGCCGGTTCCACACCAGGGGTCGACACATCAATACCACCTCTGCGAGCACTAAGATTTTAGGTGAGGAGCGCGGCGAACGTGCTACATATTGGCTGCGACGCGACCGGACTAACAGCAGTGAAAACGCAGCGGCCAATCACCTCGGATGAGGAGCACGTGGTGCTCAAATTCCGGCCGCGTACCTCTGCACAACCGCCCGGCAAGCACCAGGAGCCGACCCGGCCCGTCCGTCCGGCGTCGGTCGCCAATGATTTGTCCCGCTACGAGAAGCCGCGCGAGGAGCCGGACGACTTCCGCCAGCGCATGCTTGCCAACGTCGCCGCCTTCGCCTTCACCGTGGCGCTCACCGCGATCGGGATCTGGCTCGCCGTGAGCATCGCCGACCTGCGCAAGACCCAGGACTGTGTGCTGATGGGCCGGCGCGACTGCGCGAAGATTTCGGTGATGCCGCGAAGCTAGCGCATGATCCGGAAAGGCGTGAAGCGGCTTCCCTCGAGAGCGTTCAAACAAGGGGCCCAAGCGCGATGACGCTTCCATGCAATCTCATCGCGCCTCGCGCTGGCCGGAACCCCTGCCCGAAAAACAGCCCACTGCCGGGTCGGCCAGCTCCATTGAACTAACGGCCCCGCTCCGATATACGGGCACACGACTCCGGCAACAAAACTAGGGGAGGCTGGGGCGACGCATCCGCTTTCTCCGAAGCCGCTCCGGAATTACCCCCAATATATCAAAGGCTTAATGATGTCCTCCACATTCGAGCAGATCGCCAACATTATCGCGGAGACCTGCGATATTACGCGCGACACGATCAAGCCGGAGAGCCATGCGATCGACGATCTGGGAATCGACAGTCTCGACTTCCTGGACATCGCCTTCGCCATCGACAAGGCATTCGGAATCAAGATGCCGCTCGAGAAGTGGACCCAGGAGGTCAACGACGGCAAGGCAACCACGGAGCAGTACTTCGTGCTGAAGAATCTCGCCGATCGTATCGACGAGTTGGTCGCGGCCAAGAACGCGGGCACGGGCACGGGCTCGTAATCGCCCGCCATGCAGCTTGACACTTTTCAGCTCATTGACCGGATCGTCGACCTCAACCTCGACGCCAAGACGATTACGGTCGAAGCGCAGGTTCCGGCGACGCACAGCATTTTCCAAGGGCATGTTCCGGGTTTCCCCATCATGCCCGGGGTGCTGCTAACCGAAGCGATGGCGCAGAGCTCGGGATGGCTCTTGCTCGGCCTGTTGAAGTTCGAACGCATGCCGTTTCTCGCAATCGTAAAGGAAGCGAAGATGCGGGGCTTCGTCAGCCCCGGTCAGCTCTTGACGATCGATGCAAAGCTCGAGCACGAAGGCTCAGGCTTTGCGGTCACGAAGGCCAAAGGCCGCGTCGGCAAGGACTTGAAGTGCAGCGCTGAAATAACCTTCGGCCTTACACCCTTCCCCGATCCCGCCCTCCGCGTCCACATGGATGCGATGGCCAACAAGATCGGCTTCCCGCTCGAGGGAATGACCCATGGCTGAGCCGAAAGAAGTCTGGATCACAGGAATTGGTCTGCTGTACTCGCTTGGCGAGGGGTTGGACGCGCATTGGGAGGCACTGGCCGCCAAGCGCGTCAACGTCGATGAGCAGCGCATCGCGCCTTACGTGATCCACCCGATCGCCCCGGTCAGCTTCGACGCTCAGATCCCCAAGAAGGGCGATCAACGCCAGATGGAGATGTGGCAGCGCATCGGCACCTATGCGGCCGGCCTTGCGCTCGACTCCGCCGGCGTCAAAGGCAATCAGGAAAGCCTGTCGCGGATGGACATGATCATCGCGGCCGGTGGCGGCGAGCGCGATCTCACGGTCGACCTGGCGATCATGAATGCCGACGCGCAAGGCAACTTGCCGTCCGGCGCCATCAACGAGAAGCTGATGAACGAGCTGCGGCCGACGCTGTTCCTGGCGCAGCTCTCCAACCTGCTCGCCGGCAATATCGCGATCGTCCACGGCGTGTGCGGCACCTCGCGCACCTTCATGGGCGAGGAAGCCTCGAGCATCGACGCGGCGCGCAACGCGGTCGCCCGCATCGGCGCCGGCCAGAGCGACATCGCATTGGTCGGTGCCGCCCACAATGGCGATCGCGGCGACCTCTTGATGCTCTATCAATTCGGCGGCTTCAGCCTGAAGGACCGGTATGTGCCGGTCTGGGCCCGCAAGGACAAGCCGGGCTTCGCAATCGGTTCGGCCGGCGCATTCCTGGTGATGGAATCGCGCGAGCATGCCGAAGCCCGCGGCGCGAAGCCCTACGCCAAGTTGACCAAGGTGGTGGCCGATCTCGCCCGGCGCAAGGAATCCGGCGCCCTGACACGATCGCTGGAGGCGATGTGGCCGCAGCTCGGGGTCAACGACGAGCATCCGGTCCTGATCACGGGAGCGACCGGTGCCGAACCCGCGACCGCGGAAGAGCGTGCCTTCCTGAGCGAACATCCCGGCCTCGCGGTACGGGCCACCGGGACGACCTTCGGCCATTTGGTTGAAGCGCAGTTTCCGCTTGGGCTGGCGCTCGCCGCATTGTCGATCTCGCGTGGAGCGCTCTACCTGGCCAACGATCCGACCGGGTTCGAGGTTGAAAAGGCGGGTGCACCAACCCAGATTGTCGTCATGGGGGCCGGTCACTACCAGGGCGAAGGCATGGCTCTGGTCGAGGCCGTCAAGTAGGTCTGGCGCAGCACCGACGGGGAAACCATGACAGCACCACGCGATAAATTCGGCCGGCCGATCGTTGTCGTGACCGGCATGGGAATCGTGACCTCGCTCGGCGCGGGCAAGACGGACAACTGGAAGCGGCTGACGGCGGGCGAATCCGGCATCAAGACCGTAACGCGCTTCCCGATTGACGGCATGAAGACGACGATGGCCGGTGCGGTTGATTTCGTCACGGTCGATCCGTTCTCGTCGACCAGTCTTTCCGAACGCCTCGCGGTGATGGCCACCGAGGAAGCGCTCGAGCAATCCGCCATCGGCAGCAAGGGCGATTTTCCCGGTCCGCTGTTTCTGGCTGTTGCCCCGATCGAGACCGAATGGCCGCAACGGCTGGAGGTCGCGCGCGCCGTCGAGACCAAGGATTTCGGACTAGTCGAGTATCTGGCCGCCTGCGGCAGCGGCAAGTTCACCAGTTTCCATCGCCGTTTCACCTTCGGCTCCGTCGCGCTCCATCTCGCGGAAACCTTCGGCACCAAGGGGTCGCCGATTTCGCTGTCGACGGCCTGCGCGTCCGGTGCAACCGCGATCCAGCTCGGCGTCGAGGCGATCCGACGCGGTGAGGCCGATGCGGCGCTGTGCATCGCAACCGACGGTTCGGTCAATCCGGAAGCCATGGTGCGATTCTCGCTGCTGTCGGCCCTTTCAACCCAGAACGATCCGCCACAGAGTGCCTCGAAGCCGTTCTCCAAGAACCGCGACGGTTTCGTGATGGCCGAAGGTGCCGGCGCGCTCGTGCTCGAAAGTTACGACGCAGCGATGGGGCGTGGCGCAACCATCCTCGGCGTCGTCGCCGGCTGCGGCGAACTCACCGACTCCTTCCACCGCACGCGTTCGAGCCCGGACGGCAAGCCCGCGATCGGCTGCGTGCGCAAGACGCTTGCCGATGCGGGCATGGAGCCGAACCAGATCGACCACATCAACGCGCACGGCACATCGACGCCGGAAAACGACAAAATGGAATATCTTGCGACCGCGGCGGTGTTCGGCGAGCACACGCCCAATATTCCGGTGTCGTCGAACAAGTCGATGGTGGGCCACACCATCTCGGCAGCCGGCGCCGTCGAGGCGATCTTCTCGCTGCTCACGCTCGAGCATCAGCGGATTCCGCCGACCATCAATTACGAAGTGCCCGATCCGGCAATTCCGTTCGACGTGGTCGGCAACAAGGCACGCGACGCGCGCGTCACCGCCGTGATGTCGAACTCGTTCGGTTTCGGCGGGCAAAATGCCTCGCTGATCCTAACGCGCGAACCCGCCTGAGCCCACGCTCTCGCTGCGCGCGATGAACCGCCTGCTCCTTCGTACCAAGGCGCGCCTTCGCGATGCCGCGAAGCCGATAACCGAGGCTGCGGTCGGCGCGCTGACGATCGGACTGTTGCGGGCCACACGCTATTTCGATCCGGACAAGACGGCGGACTTCTTCGGCCGGGCCGCCCATTTCATTGGCCGCAGGTTGCGCGAGGATCGCATCGGCCGCGAGAACCTCAGGGCGGCGTTCCCGGAAAAGTCGCCGGAGGAAATCGAGACGATCCTCGCCGGCGTCTGGCACAATCTCGGCCGTCTCGGCGCCGAGTTCGTCCATCTCGATCACATCTGGGACTACGACATCGATCACCCGGAGAAGTCCAGCCGGATCGAAGTCTCGCCTCGCAGCAAGGAGCTGTTCGATCAGCTCCGCGACGACGGCAAGCCGGCGCTGTTCTTCGCCGCGCATCTCGGCAACTGGGAGCTTCCCGCGCTTGGCGCGGTGGCCCACGGGCTCGACGCCGCGATCCTGTTCCGCCGCCCGAACATCGAATTCGCTGATCGCGCCATCGAGCGCATCCGGGCGGTCAAGATGGGAACGCTGATCCCTGCCGGCCGAAACGCACCGCTACGGCTCGGACAGGCCCTGCAGAACGGCCAACACGTTGCGATGTTGGTCGACCAGTACCTCACCAACGGCGTTCCGGTGACCTTCTTCGGCCGCAAGACGACGGCCAATCCGCTGCTGGCGCGTCTGCGCCGCCAGGTCGACTGCCCGATCCACGGCACCCGCATCATCCGCCTGCCCAACAACCGATTCCGTGCCGAACTGTCGGAGGAAGTGAAGCCGGTGTTCGATGCATCCGGCCAGATCGACATCCAGGGCACGATGCAGGCGGTCACCGACGTCGTCGAGGGCTGGGTTCGCGAATATCCGGATCAGTGGCTCTGGCTGCACCGGCGCTGGCGCTAAGGCTAAACCTTTGACACCATCATTGCGAGCCAACAGGACGCGAACGCGCGCCCGATGACAGGCTCAGCGAAGCAGTCCATCTGGCCGTTTGCCGAACTATGGATGGCCTCGTCGCTAGCGCTCTTCGCAAATGACAGTGTACGTCGCGCCGACGAGAACGTCACCGTCCCGTCTTCACCCGGGTCCACAGCCGGTTGATGATCCGCTGGGTCGCGGGATCGCGCGCCGTGATCACGAACAGTTTCTTCTGCATCGCCTCGTCAGGATAGATATCCCTGTCGTTGATGATCTTGGGATCGATCAGCTTCTGGCTCGCCAGATTGCCGTTGGCGTAAGACAGGAAGTTCGAATTCTTCGCCGCGACCTCTGGACGGTAGAGGTAGTTGATCAGCGCGTAGGCCTCCTCGACATTCTTCGCGTCCGCTGGGATCGCGAGATTGTCGAAGAACATCTGCGCTCCCTCCTTCGGGATCGTGTAACCGATCTCGACGCCGGTCTTGGCCTCCGCGGCACGGCTGCGCGCCTGCATGATGTCGCCCGACCATCCGACCACGAAGCAGATCTCGCCCGAGGCCAGCGCGCTGAGATATTCGGACGAATGGAATTTGCGCACATAGGGCTGGATCTTCATGACGAGCTCGGCGGCCTTCTCGAGGTCCGCCTGCTTGGTCGAATTCGGATCGAGCCCGAGATAGTTCAGAGCCGCCGGCAGGATATCGTCGGGGGAATCCAGCATGTGGATCCCGCAATCCCTGAACTTGGCGAGGTTCTCCGGCTTGAACACCATCTCCCAACTGTAGATCTTGGCGTCGGGCCCCAGGATCTGCTGCGCCTTCTTGACGTTGTAGCCAATACCGGTGGTGCCCCACATGTAGTTGGCGCCATACGTGTTGCCGGGGTCATAGGTCGCAAGCTGCTTGGTCACCACGGGCCACGCATTGGCGACGTTGGGCAGCTTCGACTTGTCCAGCGGCAGAAGCACCTTCGCAGTGATCTGACGCTGCAGGAAATAGCCGGTCGGCACGACGACGTCGTAGCCCGACCTGCCGGCGAGCAAGCGGGTCTCAAGCGTCTCGTTGGCGTCGAACGTGTCGTAGACAACCTTGATGCCGGTTTCCTTGGTGAAGTCCTCCAGAACCCCGGGCGCGATATAGTTCGACCAGTTGTAGAAGTTGACCGTGCGCTCTTGCGCATGGACGGAGACGGACAACAGCAAAGCCGCGGCGACGACACCGATCAGGCACACGTGACGGCGGCTCTGCTCTCGCATTCCGGGCTTACCTCCTGCGGCTGTGGACCGCATCCGACAGACGCTCCAACGCCGCATCGAGCGTGGCGTCCGTCTTGGCGAAACAAAAACGCACGACCGACGTCACCGCGTCCTGTTCGTAGAATGCCGACACCGGGATCGCCGCGACCTTGTAGTCCTTGACGATACGCCAACAGAACGCCGCATCGGTCTCATTGAGGCCGAGCGGCGACAGGTCCACGGTGAGGAAATAGGTTCCCTGTGACTTCAGCACTGGAAAGCCGAGGCTTTCGAGCCCCTTGGTCAGGCGGTCCCGGCTCCGCGCCATATCCTTGCGCATGTCCAGGAAGTAATCGTCGGGCTTGTTGAGGCCGTAGGCCACGGCCGCCTGAAGATTGGGTGCGGTCGTAAAGGTGAGGAACTGGTGCACCTTCGCTGCGACCCGTAACAGCGGCGGCGCAGCACAGACGAAGCCGATCTTCCATCCCGTCAGCGAGAAGATCTTGCCGGCGCTGCCGACCTTGATCGTGCGGTCGCGCATGCCCGGGATCGTGATCAGCGGGATGTGCTCGCGTCCATCGAACACCACGTGCTCCCAGACCTCGTCGCAGATCGCGACGCTGTCGAACTCCTGGCAGAACCGCGCGAGCAGTTCGAGGTCCTCACGCGGATAGACCACGGCCGCCGGATTGAGCGGGTTGTTGAACAGCACCGCCTTTGTCTTGTGACTGAAGGCGCTTCTCAGCATGTCCTCATTGAGCCGCCAGTGCGGCGGCTCGAGGCGCAACAGCCGCGGAATGCCGCCGGCCTGGCGGATGATCGGCAGATAAGAATCATAGACCGGCTGAAACACGATCACTTCGTCGCCGGGCTCGACGACGGCGAGGATCGCGGAGGTCAGCGCCTCGGTGCCCCCTGACGTCACCATCACCTCGGTCATTGGATCGAGCGCGAGGCCATGCCAGCGGCCGTAGTGCGAGGCGATCGCCTGACGGAGCTCCGGAATGCCCATCATCGACGGATACTGGTTGTAACCATTTACCGAAGCGTCCGCGGCGGCGCGGCGGATATCCTCCGGGCCGGGATCGTCGGGCAAGCCTTGTCCGAGATTGATGGCGTTGTTGTCGCGGGCGGCCTGCGACATCGCCTCGAAGATCGTGACTGGAAGGTCTGCGAAGACCTTGTTCATGGAGGTCATGTCGAGGATCAGCCGCCCGTCCTGGTGGGCAATCCCGCGGCCTTCCAGCCGATGATGCCGCCGGCCAGATGCTTGTCGTAAGGCAGGCCGGCCGCCTGGGCGGCTAGCGAGGCTGTCACCGAACGCTTGCCGGAGCGGCAGGCAAACACCACCTGCTTGCCCTGGGGATCGGGAATCGCCGCCGGGTCGAAGGTCGACAGCGGCACGACAACGCCATCGGGATAGGCCTCGACGGCGACCTCATTCGGCTCGCGGACGTCGACCAGGAGATAGCGACCTTCCGCTACTCCCTTTGACACCTCGTCCGGAAACAAATCTTGCACCTTGTGGTCCGCCACGGAAAAATCCTCCCGACATCAGAATGGCCGGCTGCGCGCCCCGCCGGTCCGGGCCGCAAAGTCGCCTCTCGCGCTGAGAAAATCAAGCGCCCAAAACGGGTTACGGCCCTGCGTTGAGCTAGATCGTGACCTGGGTGCCGACCTCGACCACCCGCCCGGTCGGGATCTGGAAATAGTCGGTGGCATCGTTGGACGCGCGGCTCAAGGCAATGAACAGATGGTCCTGCCAGCGCGGCATGCCGGAATGGGCGGCCGGCTTCAGCGCGCGGCGGGACAGGAAGAACGACGTCGACATGATGTCGAACTGCCAGCCGAGCTTGCGGGCGATCGCCAGCGTCTTCGGCACGTTCGGCGATTCCATTAAGCCGAACTTCAGCGTCACCTTGGAGAAGGTTTCGCTCAGTTGCTCCATCCGAACCCGCTCGGAAGGATCGATGCGCGGCGTCGGCGCGGTTTCGATGGTGAGGATGACGTTCTTCTCGTGCAGCACCTTGTAGTGCTTGAGGCTGTGCATCAGCGCGGTCGGCGCGCTGACGGGATCGCTGGTCAGGAACACGGCAGTGCCGGAGACCCGCTGCGGCGGCCGCTTTTCCAGCATCGCGACAAGATCGGCGAGCGGGAATTCCAGCTTGCGCGACTTCTCGAACAACAGCCGGCTACCGTGACGCCAGGTGTACATCACGATGATCATGGCGCCGCCGAGCGCCAACGGCACCCAGCCGCCCTCGAATACCTTCAGGAGGTTGGCCGCAAGGAAAGTGAGATCGAGGAACAGGAACGGCGCGACCAGCGCGGCGGCCGCGATCGGTGACCACCTCCAGACCCGCCAGATCACGACAAAGCCCATCATCGCCGTCACCACCATGGTGCCGGTCACGGAGATGCCATAGGCCGAGGCGAGCGCGCTTGACGAACGGAACATCAGGACCAGCACGATGACCGCGATGAACAGCATGCGGTTGATGCGCGGCATATAGATCTGCCCGGAATGCGCTTCCGAGGTGTGGCGGATTTCGAACCGCGGCAGCAGGCCCAACTGGATCGCCTGGCGCGTCAGCGAATAGGCACCGGTGATAACGGCCTGGCTTGCGATCACCGTCGCTATCGTTGCAAGCGCGACCATGGGGATCAGCGCCCAGTCCGGGAACATCAGGAAGAACGGGTTCTCAATCCCTTTGGGGTTGCCGATCAGAAGCGCGCCCTGCCCCAGATAGTTCAGGGCCAGCGATGGCAGCACGATGAACAGCCAGGCGGTCTGGATCGGGCGTTTGCCGAAATGGCCGAGATCGGCATAGAGCGCCTCGGCGCCGGTCACGGCAAGGAAGACCGCGCCGAGCGTGATGAAGCCGATCACACCGTGATGCAACATGAACGACACCGCGAGGGCCGGATTGAGCGCGTACAGCACTTCCGGATGCCGCACGATCTGCGGCACTGCCGCGGTCGCAATCAGCGCGAACCATACGCACATCACCGGGCCGAAGAACGCCGCGACGCGGGCGGTGCCGCGCGACTGCACCGAGAACAGCACGACTAGGATGACCACCGTGATCGGCACGACATAGGGATCGAAGGTCGCGGTGACGAGCTTGATGCCTTCGATCGCTGACAGCACCGAGAGCGCCGGGGTGATGACGGCGTCGCCGTAGAACAATGCGCCGCTGATGATGCCGAGCAGCACGATCACGGCGGCGCCCCTGGTCGCCGCGCGCTGTGCCAGCGCCATCAGCGCCAGCGTACCGCCTTCGCCGTTGTTGTCGGCCCGGAGCAGGATCACGACATATTTCAGCGTGACGACGATGATCAGCGCCCACAGGATTAGCGAGATCACACCGAGCACCACATGGGCGGTTACACCCGCTTCACCGCCGCTCGCCGCGACGACAGCCTCACGCAGCGCGTATAGCGGGCTGGTGCCGATGTCGCCATAAACGACACCGATGCTGCCGAGCGTCAGCGCCTTGAAGCCCGCAGTGGAATGCGCCTCGCCATGCCCATTGGCCGCGGGCGTTTCCGCCGCGGTGATCGCACTCTCCGATGACATGGGAAGCCGTGCCTCTACCTTCTACCGCACCGCACAATACAAGGCGCGGGCTATACTCCCGGCCGGAATGCATAGGTTAGCCCGGATTCGGGCCCCGGCTATGCATTTCATGCATGGATCGATGCGCGTTTTCTCTGATTCCTATAGCCGCGTCAGATAGTTACCTGAGTACCGACTTCAACGACCCGCCCGGTGGGGATCTGGAAATAGTCGGTGGCATCGTTGGCCGACCGGCTCATCGCGATGAACAGGTGATCCTGCCACTGCGGCATGCCGGATTGCGCCGCCGGCTTCAACGAACGGCGCGACACGAAGAATGACGTCGCCATGATGTCGAACTGCCAGCCGAGCTTGCGGGCGATCGCCAGCGCCTTCGGCACGTTCGGCGATTCCATGTAGCCAAAGCGCAGCCGCACGGTGGAGAACTTGTCGCTGATCTTCTCCATGTTCACGCGCTCGGAGAGATCGACGCGCGGCGTCGGCGCGGTCTCGATGGTCAGGATCACGTTGTGCTCGTGCAGCACCTTGTTGTGCTTGAGATTGTGCAGCAGCGCGGTCGGCACGAAGTTCGGGTCGCTGGTGAGGAATACCGCCGTGCCTTTCACGACATGGGGCGGCCGCTTCTCCAGGCTGTGGATCAGATCGCGCAGCGGCACCTCGGTGCGGCGGGTCTTCGCCACCAGGATCGCGGCGCCGCGCAGCCAGGTCCAGATCATGATCGCGACAGTCGCGCCGAACAGCAGCGGCACCCAGGCGCCCTCGAGCAGCTTCAGCAGGTTGGCGCTGAAGAAGGTCATGTCGATGATCACGAACGGCAGGATCAACGCCGCCGCCGACGCCATGCGCCAATTCCACAATGTCCAGATCACGATGAAGCCCATGATGCCGTCGGCGACCATGGTCGTGGAGACCGCGATGCCGTAAGCGGAGGCGAGCCCGCTCGAGGTCCGGAACAGCAGCACCAGCAGCAGCACACCGATCAGCAGCAGGCGGTTGACGCGCGGCAAATAGATCTGGCCGGCATGGGTCTCCGAGGTGTAGCGGACCTCGAACCGCGGCAGCAGCCCGAGTTGCACCGCCTGGCTGATCAGCGAATAGGCGCCGGTGATGACGGCCTGGCTTGCGATCACGGTCGCTACCGTCGCGAGCACCACCAGCGGCAGCAGCAGCACATCCGGCACCATCCGGTAGAACGAGTTCTCGATCGCGGCCGGGTCGGACAGCACCAGCGCGCCCTGCCCGAAATAGTTCAGCAGCAGCGACGGCAGCACGAAGAATAGCCAGCCGGACTGGATCGGCTTGCGGCCGAAATGCCCGAGGTCGGCGTACAGCGCCTCGCCGCCGGTCACCGCGAGGAACACCGCGCCCAGTGTCACCAGGCCGATGGTGCCGTGGGTCAGCACGAACTGGACCGCGTAGTACGGATTGATCGCCGCCAGCACCGACGGATTGTCGGAGATATGCGCGAGCCCCATCGCCGCCAGCGTGGCGAACCACACCACCATCACCGGCCCGAAGGCGGAGGCGACCCGCGCGGTGCCGCTGCTCTGCACCGAGAACAGCAGGACGAGAATCAGGATCGTCAGCGGCACCACATAGTGCTCGAGATGCGGGGTGGCGAGCTTGAGGCCTTCGACTGCCGACAGCACCGAGATCGCCGGCGTGATCATGGAATCGCCGATGAACATCGAGGCGCCGATCACGCCGAGCACCAGCAGCGGCCAGCTCCGGCTTCCGATCGCGCGCTGGCCGAGCGCCATCAAGGACAGCGTGCCGCCCTCACCGTTGTTGTCGGCGCGCAGCAGCAGCAGCACGTATTTCGCGGTGACGACGGTGAACAGCGCCCACAGAATCAGGCTGAGCACGCCGAGCACCATGATGCGGGTGACCGGCTGCCCGTGCGCGGCGCCGCCGACCGCCTCGCGGAATGCGTAGAGTGGCGAAGTTCCGATGTCGCCGAACACCACGCCAATGCTGCCCAACGTCAGGGCCCAGAAGCCCGAGGTGCCTTGCCCCTCTTGGGCTTCGGTGGATGAGACGCTGACAGCCATGGCGAGGTTGGAACGCTCGATCGGTTGATTTGATCCGCGCGGCTATCGACGCTTCCGTCGCGCGTGTCAACAGAGCAACACAGCCGCGTCTACAGCAACATGATACCTCAGATTTACGGTTTCAAGTCCGGCGGCAACGGCGGATTTTCGCGCATTAACGTGATGGTCACGCGACGATTGGCGGGAAGCGTTGGATCGTCGGGAAACAGCGGTTCGCCGTCAGCCTTGCCGGAAACCGCGAAAATATGGGACGGCGGCAATCCCTCCCGCTCCAGGATCTGGCGCACCGCATTGGCGCGGTCCGCCGACAGGTCGAAGCCGTCGTAATCGCTGCGCGCAGGCACGAAGCCTGCGGCAGTATGTCCTACGATCGCAATCCGGAGCGGCGTCGCCTTCAGCGGCGCGGCGAGCTTCTGGATCAGCCGGCGGGTGCGGTCATACGGCTCCCTGGAGCCGTCGGCGAACATCGAGCGGCCATCCTGGTCGACGATCTCGAGGTTGAGTCCCTCTTTCGTCTCCTCGAACATGATGTTCTTGGAGATCTCGGTCAGCTCCGGCATGTCCTGCAACGCCTGCCTCAGCGAAGCCGAGGCCAGCGCAAACTCGCGGTCGATCTTCAGCCGCGCGCCATTGATCTGACTGCGCTCCTTCTCGTCCGGAGTGGGATTGGCGGAGGACTCCTCCGGCGAGATGTGGTCGACATTCTTCAGCTTCGGCCGAGTCGGCAGGCCATCGGACTCGACGATGCCGGAATAGCGCACATTGCTCTGCACGCCGAAGGCATCGCGCAGCGAGCCGGCGACGATCTTCAGCTTGTTGTTGTCCATGGTGGAGAAGGCGACGAGCATCACGAAGAAGCTCATCATCAGTCCCATCAGGTCGGCGAAGGTCACGAACCAGCCGTGACCTCCGGTGTGGGCGTCGCCGCGCTTCTTCTTTGCCATCGCTGCTGTCCCGAGAGCGTCGGTCCGGACCGTCAGGCCGGAACGGGCTCACCCTCCTCCTGGCGATGTTTCTCCGGCAGATAGGCCAGCAGCATTTCACGGACCAGCGCCGGGCTCTTGGAGTCGCGGATCATCAGGATGCCGTCAATGATCAGCGTGCGATTGGTCTCCTCGTCGAGCAACTTGCCGTGCAGCTTGTCGGCGATCGGCAGGCAGAACAGGTTGGCGACCAGCGCGCCGTACAGCGTCGCGAGCAGCGCGGTGGCCATGAACGGGCCGAGCTTGGAGGGGTCGGTCATGTTGGCGAACATCTGCACCATGCCGATCAGCGTGCCGATCATGCCGAAGGCCGGAGCGCAGTCGCCGATTGCGCGGTAGATCTTGCTGCCTTCATCGAGGTGCATCAGGAAATTGTCGCGATCGCGCTCCATGTTGTCGCGGATGAATTCGAGGTCGTAACCATCGGCGACATAACGGATTCCCTTGGCGAGGAACGGCTCGTCGGTCTCGACCTTTTCAAGACCGACCGGGCCCTGCTTGCGAGCGATCTCCGCGATGCGGGCGAGCTCGTCGACGAGGTCGCGGGCCGACAGCCGGCTCATGGTGAAAGCATATTTTGCGCCGAGCGGCAGGCCATGCAGCATCACGCCGAGCGGGAAGCGGATCATAGTCGCCGAGATCGAGCCGCC
>Ga0099822_1001128_pt1 | contig 29782 bp, 13 predicted proteins | sample CowpeawhiteBW_FD_76839 | JGI IMG/M metagenome (GOLD analysis project Ga0099822, IMG submission 76839) | Root nodule microbial communities of legume samples collected from California USA - Cow pea white BW | ecosystem: Host-associated > Plants > Roots > Nodule | place: USA: California | collected... | reverse complement strand
TGAGCTTGAGAAATGAACCTTCACATCTAGATAGCTTGCTATCTTAATGTCCAGTGGGAATTTTCAAAAAGCTTTCTTAAATAACTTCACCATATTCATAACTCTAAAAGAAAACAAGATAATTCTTCATCACATAGACCCCTTTTTTGCCTCGGTTATGGTAAGAACCGAGGCCTAATGTACTATTTTTGTTAAATACATTTATTTGTTTTATGGTTATTCCCATATTTAAACCTGCATATTTTTTTTCAAAAGCCAACACAAACCATAACAAGATACTTTATGAAACATTCACAATCCAAATACATTTAAAAAACAATTGGAAAATCATCTACAATCCAAATAGATATTCTAATCAATATTATTGTACATCTGAATTAAAAATTTGGCACACATTATCCTACCAAACTTTATGGACTTCGTGGGAATTGGCGCATGACTTTTGAATATCTGCAAAATAAGACATTAACTTAAGTTAGTATATAGAAAGACAATATTGCAAAGTATCCGTTTTAGTTCAAATATATATTATTTTTTTTTAATACGAGCACGCACAATGGTTGTCATCCATTGCATTATATAATAATCACACTCATATGAGCCAGTTTGTTTATTACACTACATTATATCAACAACATTACAATTAATTAAGAAAGAAAATCAAATCAAACAATTATAAATATATGGATAGAAGTATCAAATTTGAAGGGAACACCATACAAGACATTTTGCCTTAGCCGTTGATCTCCCTAACAACATGTTATGTCCAACAATTGAACTATGATAAAGGGAATAAGTTAAGATACTTTTATATAACATGTCATATTGTCTTCTACGCCAACATCCTGTATCATGTCTTCCATATTGTCTTCTTCCACTCGCTCTTTCCGTCACTCTTCTCGTTGCTCTTCCATGGTGGAATTGACAACATGTTCAATTCGGGAAATAGTTGGAAAGTCTACTAATTCGCCGTGTCATGTCCATATTGTATAACTTCTAAGGAAACCATCACAATAAGATGTTCCCTAACTTGAGTTGCATTCAAATTTCTCCTATTCAAACAATTGACACAAGGACATCTAAACTTCACCTCATCATCACTTCTACCTTCATCACGTTGCGCAAATTGTATAAATTCTTCTACTTCGTTCTCATACTCAGTGCTGATGCGTGTAAATTAATCCAATCTCGATCCATACGTATATATACTGAAATTGTGTGAACAATTTTAGTAATCTTTAAATCAATGCTCACGTCGCTTGTGTAATCAATGTGTGACCCTATCCCATTCAAGAAGAATCACTTTCTTTATTTTGTTGGTACATATTACTTTTAAAAAACATATCTTAAATTTCACGAAATTTTGCCAATATTTCACATTGGTTTTCAGGATACACGAAATGAAAGTGATTATCAACCACAATCAAATATGCACCCGAAGATCAATACAAAACACAATAACAAATATTCATGAATTTTAAGATATGTATTTTAAAATATATATGCACTAATAAACTACCAGAAAGTGATTAATCTTCTTAAACTGTCCAACCAAACAATTCAAGATTCAATACATTTAACTTATTAGTATTGTATTCCCTTATATTAATTTTTTTTAAAAATATAACATTTTCAAAATGAAAACTCGGGGACAATACATAATTTTCGTATTGAATCTGAAACGGAAAACTAAGGTTAACTCACATTATAAGTTCATCAAAAAACATATTTAAGCAAATAATTAACCACAAATATAACATAAACTAATACATAACATATTAGAATTAGGAACCTAGGAGCGTGATAAGCAAATCACTGGGAGATGATATAATGCAACGAAACAAAAGCACAAGAGACGACGAATCACAGTAAATCACGTTTTCAAGAGCTCCAAGAGATAACATAAAACACAAGAGAGGGTCAAAAATAGCAGAAAAAACCAAAAACAATAAAAAATCTCAATATAATGCAAAACAATAACCCAATTTGTAAAAGAGCATCCGAAACAAAAAAAGGGAACGCGTGAACTTACCCCTTACGAGAAATGGAGGCACGACAGTGGCCGGAAATGGGGAAGAATGCACCGCAACGAATCGTCGGAGCAGTGGCCGCAGAGGAGTTCGCCGGAATAGCAGCACCGTGGTGGTCGTCGTTTCCGAGAGAGAGAGAAGAGGGAACGAAGTGCAACGGGGAAGAAGAAGAACAGTGAAATGGTTTGTGATTTTGTGCCCTAAGTAAAGGATATGGCCTCGATTCTATTTTTAATGAGGCATAAAACTCTTTTGGCACCGGTTTCCTTGACACCCGAGACCAAACATGAAATGATCAGTGGCATTTTTGAAAATTTAGCCAAGTTTTTGGCTTTGACACCAATTTTTTGTGAACCGAAACATAAATTATTTTTGACTTCAGATGAATAATAAACCAAGGCATAAAAATTTGCAGGAATTGTAAAAATATCATCGTGCCATTATATGTTTCGATTCCTAAACAAACCAAAGCATGTAAAGACGAGTTAAAAACATTATTCACTCGTGATGGTGATGAACGACACTATATCGCTATTTGACGAACGAATAAGCGGAAGGGAACAGGAGAAGGTGGAGACAAACAACGTCCGACGATTAACAACGAAAAGGAAGATCAAAAAATGGCTTTGATAAACGTTATTATTTAGTGTCGTGGTAAGCAATTTTGTACTAGTGTAATTAACCCTATAGTTTTTAGTATATTTACATAAACTCGTTTAGAAAATAAACATTTGTTTTTCGGAAGTAACTTTCTTTCTACTTCTTATAAAAGCATATGAGATTTTATTTTAAGATATTTCAAATTTAAGATTTGAATTCCTTTAGAATTTTTTAATATTTATATAAAAGTCACTTAAAATTAAATAAGTTTTTCTTAGGACAAACATACGGATCAAGTATTAAGTCCGAGATGAAAAATGAAAGTTAAATTTTTCCAATTATCATAATTTTTTCTGCAAACTCGTTTAAATCAGCAAACAAAACTTAAAAAACCATAGTTTAATATTTTATTTTTATTTTCCTTTAATAAATTTATTTATGTAAAAGCATCATGCCTAGCCTGAATTTACATAAAACAAACCATAATCTAATTTTATAAACGTAAGTACACACTATATGAAGGGTTGATGCGAAGCATGTAAAACTTGTTTTTGACTCTTGCATGCAATCTACCAATCCTAAATTTTTTAAGTTAGTCAACAAACCAAGATTTAACAAATATTTAATATATCCGGTTTAAAATGTTCATACACGATTAACTTTGTTTACTTCCTTAATTTCAAGCTCAATTGTAATTGTATTTCGTACCAATTCAAATTTCCCAAATCTGTGTTCCTTATTAATTAAGGTATCATGCTTTGCCGTAAATGCACGCCTCCTATGAAATACAAACACTTTTAACTCCTACCTAATAAATCATTGCCACTCTTTTAATGTAAAAACAAATGTACTCTTATTTCTCACTTGGATCACACTTTCATCTAATAAACTACCCAACATGTCTCATTAGAGTAGATACTACCACAAGTTCATGAACTCCTTTTCTCAATTATTTAACTAAGTTTTATCTCTTTTATAGATTAATATATTTTTTATTGTTTTTTTATATTATATGTTCAAAACATTTTTCTATATTTATGTAAATATTTTATCACTTGAATTTGTTGTTATCAAGATGACGTGATTATTATTTTTGTTTACATGTCTCCAATTTATCAATTTATCAATTAATTTCTATTGTTTATATAACTTTGTTTAATTCATTTTTTTGAGAAGAACGAGTTGATGAATAGTTTAAGTGTGTTTGTTCTGAGGTAAGTACGCGAAAGTGTTGCGTTGGTTTCAAGGAATTTGTGGTGATTTACGAAAATAGAAAGAGAATTGAATGGTTAAAGGGTTCTCTTGTTATGCTGAAGACAGAAGCGATAATTGTCAACTGTTGAATCGTGGTTTGACATTTTTACCCTTCTTTTCAATTTTACAATGAGCTCATTTGTTGAGTCATGCCAATAAGACATGATTTTTTTTTGGTTGTAAGATAATCCAAATTGAAAGCTGAAGAGAGCATTTCTCGCAACGAAGAAGAATCCATTCCTAATGATGCAAAATGGCCTCTACACTCTAATACATTGTATTTTTCACAGGTCACTTTTTAGTTGTGTTGGCAACCACAAATAAACGTGCAATAATAATAATAATAATAATTTTATTTAACTTAATAACTCATTTATAGTTTACTTTAACTTAATTTCTACCAAATTTTAATTTTAATTTAATTTAATTTCATCTATTTTAATTATTTTTATTTTAAATAAATAATAACTGACATCTCTTTTAATATAATGTACATTAATTGTATTTTATTTTAAATTATTTTTATGATTAAGGTAAAATATAATTTTTTTTATTTTTATCAATTAAAATATTTTTTTTAATTTGTGAAACTCAACATAAATAACATCTTTCATAAACTTTTACTTTAAATATTTTTATTTCTCATAACTTTTTTAATCCAAACGATCTCTAAAGAATATTAAAAGGAAAATAAGTTAACTTATGAATTAGAATTAAATAAACAGAATTAACCATCATACCATTTTATTTTTTGGTATAAATTATAGAGGAATTTATTTTAATATTTAACAAAACATATTTTTTAATAAGAAATAAATTAACAGTAGTTAAATTTATGAGACTTTAAATGTATAAACTTATTCTCAGGAAAACTTGTACAAATCTATGACAGAAAAGAATGTCTGCAGAGGGGGATGGGATTGTAATTCGGTTCTTACTAGTTGATTGAAAAATAAATATATAAAATTTATAAAACTCCCTGTTTCGTTATATACATATATATATTAGTTGATATATTATATATGTAGATGAAGAAAATAAGAAAAAGAAATAAAGAGTAGGAAATAGTGAGGCAAGGTGTGGAGGAGGAGGAGATCTGCGAATGTATTGTGGTGGTTGTCGGAGTTCCCAATAAACAAATTCAGTGAAAATCTTGAAATCAGCTTACGAAGGGAAATAACAAAGGAACCCTAATAAATACGATGCGTTTCAATACCTGTCACGTTTCGCTCGCTTTCCTTCTCAAATTCCTCAATTTCCTTCAATCCTTCGTTGGCATTTCCATTTTGCTCTATTCCATATGGATGTTCAACGAATGGGAGCATCGTCTTCCTCCTCCTCCTCTCCCTCACGCTTTCGATTTCTATTTAAATCTCTATTCCATCGTTCTCCCCGCTCCATGGTACCACTAATCTTTTTCATTCTCACTGTTTATGCTAATTAATCAACCTTTTCTCATTCGCATGCTTCAACTCTATTATTACACTAAATGCTATCAACTACTTTCACCTTGGGAATTAATACTCAATACTTTCTTAAAGGAAAATTCATCTTTTCGTTATTATTTTTTTTATTGTTTTTTATTTTATTTTAACTATGATGAGATTACTACAGGTGTATGAAATGCTTAGGTTTAGATTTAGACGGTTATTTGCTTTTGTTCGTTTCTAATGCTGAACTCTTTTTTTGCAGGTTTATCTACGCTTTCTTGGGAGTGGGAATTTTGGTGTTATGCATTTCTTTCTTGGGTTGCATTGCAGCTGAAATGATTAATGGTTGCTGCTTGTGTTTTGTATCCCACTCAAATTTTGAATGTTTATTTTTGTAAAGAAGGTTGCGTGCTCAAGTTTTTAAATTGCGGTCGCATTTTTGGGTCACTGTTTTGACGTGCTTTTTCATGTTGTGGGAAATTATAGACTAGGTGGCCGAAACCACCGTTGGGGACTGTTTTTCAAAACTTGTTTGTTGAGTATCTATTGAGCTTTATAGGAGTAGAGTAAACTTGTGTTGAATCCTTTAAAGTAGTAGCTTTTACTCTGCTTTTTTTGATTTCAAATGTTGAAAGTTATTTTTGCTTTTCACTCCTTGACCCTTTGGAAAATTCTAGTACACTCTACTCATCGCGGTGCTTCTTCTCCTGGAAGCTTCTCTGGTGGGATTCATTGCACTTGATAGTGATTGGGAGAAGGTTCTTACTTTCTTCCTCCCCTACGTTATTTATGGACATAGTTGCACTAGTTCGCTCGCGTTTGTGTTCCTCTTTTGAGGTCTATAGTTAATTATTGTCTTTGCAGGATATTCCACTTGATCCAACCGGTCGACTTGACGAGCTTCGAATTTTCATCGAAGATAATATAGATATCTGTACTTGGGTTGGCATTACTGTTCTCGCGGTTCAGGTATTTTCTTTACTGTTGCTGTTTTGGTGTTAGTATCTGGTTTTTTTTCTTCTTCATCTCTCATTGGTAAATGAATTATAGTCTACTAGACCATTTTTTAGAGTTCAAGCTTGTTCATGTTGATGTTCAACAAAATGCTTTTGTTATATATTATCTGAAGTTGATGTTTCTTTATTAGCACTTTTAAACTTTTGGAATCGTCTGTAACTTGTATCATTTAGGGGTCAGTCTTCTTTTTCTCAAGCATCTAAACATTTATTCAACTATCTTAAGTTGTTATTTTTAGTTCATGAACTTCAATTGTATAAGGAATTGGACATATATATTAATTCAGCTCTGTCTTAAGGTTATCTTTTACTCTGTTCACTAGATTCATGGATGGAGTCGGAGGTGTAATTAACTTTGTAGAACACTACACTATACAATGCAGTCACTGTAGTCTCTGGTTAATTTGGTTTCAGTAATTATATGTAACAAAAGTTCATAATAGGAAAAAGAAGTTGTGTTGAATTTGGTTTTAGACTTTGAATTATTGCTATTTTCCTGACTATATATTAGTATTATATCCTCCAAACTATTGCTTTGCTTATTTGGTTGCATTCTAAAGTTCTGTCGGTTAATTTTTTGCGGTAACCTAACATGTCCTTTGAAATTCTTGAATTACTCATTATGTATTAATGTTGAAGATTCCAAAATAAGGTAATGAAAATTCCCATTTCCATAACATGCATATTTTAGCTGAAAAGTCTATTTTCTTAATGCTTTTTTCAAATTTAAGATAAAAATAACCTAATTCAAACATGCACCTCTAGTTATTTGTCAATTTCCATTCGAGATCATTCTGATAGGTGGCCATTTATTTTATTTTCATACAAGAATATTTATTGTGCAAACATTTTTTGCACTGGTCCTCACAAGATTGAACGCTCAATTGATAGTTTGATATAGTACTGATTGTAGGACCAAAGATTGAACGCTCAATTGATAGTTTGATATAGTACTGATTGTATATATAAGACTCTTTTAACTGCTTTATAAGAATTAAGGAATTTGGTCAGTTTAGTGGTGGTATTAAATTTTGTCAGCAACTTGTAAAACCAACTGGTTCCAATTTCTTAATCTCTTATTACCTAACTAATAAATGCATCTATGCTTCGGGGTATTTTTGTACAAAAAAAAAGAAAGCAACAAACAATATAGAGGGAGGGAGTCTTGTAAAAAAGACATAGATAAGCTTCCCAACAGGTTTTTATTAAAAGAATCATTGGTAGTATTGGTGAGTATGAGAGAGGGTGATGAAATTTATGAGTTCTTTCTATACTATACTAGCATTTACAGCAGAACATTAATTTGCTTCCTTTATCTCATAACATGATTTGCTTTCTTAAGTTAATACACACTTCTTAAGAAAATTATTCATTGCACTAAATACCACTGATTGCTGTTATATATAACCTTTTTTGGACAAAATAAATCCTTATTAAATGTAGTTGTCAATCTACTTATGTATTTAGGTGATGTGAGATACCTATTATAAGAGGGTGTTGTTGAAAAATAATTTATGTTTTCTTAGTTTTTTAAAATGAAAAATAATTTGAGATATAAAAAAGCTCATATATGTGATAGCGGGAGTAATAAACAAAAATAATTGTGTTATTATTTTATTTCAATTATTTATATTTTAAACTAAGCTACTGCAATTTATAAACAGAATTAAACATGATTTGTTGTTATGATGACCTTTTTACCCTAAATAAGAAATACTAGTTATTAAACAAAGAGAGTAAAGTAATGAAGCATCCAATGACCATCTTAGAGATCTTCCTAACATGCTTTCTTCTACCTACAAAATTTGTTTATCCTTTACCTCTTGTTGTCCCTACCTTAGTTGGGCTTGAGACAGTAACTTCTTTTTTATTTTAGATTTTAATGCTCTGCTGACAGATACTGAAAGCGTTCGGAAGCAGAGCCTGGTATAAATATGCTGAGCTTTTTAATTCATTAAGGTTGAAACAGGAAAAGTGGACAAAATTCTACCCCAAACTGTGTCTAGCATACTTCATGTCTGTGTTTTACATGTTAAAGACAACCTGAGATTTCTATAATCATTGGTTTACATTTCTAGCATTTTGCTTGTATCCTCATCAAAATAGTATCAATAAAAATCTAACAATCCATATAACAAACATGCTGGATAATGTAAAGTATTCTCTGTATTTTCTTTTATTCCATTCCTCCCCTACTGCTTTTGCTCATTTTTCTTGCTGTCAACCTCAGGCATTGGCTCTACTACTGGCATTAATTCTGCGAGCCACCGTATCTACCCGGGGAACTGATTTTGATTATGAGGATGAATGTGATGTTAGGGGTAGAACTTGGGAACCCCTACTAAATCCTCAATCTGGCCAACCATCTGGCTCTGGCAAAGTTGATAATAGAGGAAATCACTCGGATATTTGGAGCTCACGGATGAGAGAAAAGGTACGCTGGTCTTGAAGTCTTAACCTTAATTTCTTCGATAACCTTTAATGGAATTGAGTCTTTCAGTGATAGGAAATATAATGTGATTTGTCAAGAGTTTGTTAAAAAGCTTTTATTTTATCATCAACTATCAACTAAAACTTCCATTGTTTTTTTCTGTTTATCTTTTTCCATTGGTACATATTATTTAATTTCGGTATTAGCATATAGTATTTTGGTTTTAGATTTATAATTTTATTATTCTATTTTGCTTGGATGCTAACTCTGGTTGGAAAAATTACGTTTTCAGTAGTCTGTTGTCATTGCATGAAATTATTTTTATTTATACTGTTTGAAACAGAAAGGATATGTAACTGTGTTGCACAAATATGTTGCCCGAATACGGAAATGGGTACGGATACCGACACGAAGATACGGCTTAATTGAAAAATTATAGGACACGGAACATGATGTGTATATATATGTTAAGTTTGAAATTGTCAATTTACACATTGTCAACTAACACAAAAGTGGATATAATCTATCTATCTAATATCCAATATGCGAAAAATAGTGATAGTATAAGATTTGTTCCTTATTTTAATCGTCAAAATCATGTCAAAGATAAAAAAATATCTTTCAAATTGGATATAGCGTGTCCTACAAGTATCATACAAGTATCGGAGTATCATACTAAATTTTCCTTTCTAGTTTTGTCTGGGTTTAGAAACTTGAGGCATTTGTGTTTATTACACAGGCTCAAGATCAACGGTTTCTTCAATCTAAGCATGTGGTTCTTAGGATAAAGATTGATAAATTTATGGTTTTCCAACTTGTTTTTGAGACTTCCAAAACGCTTGTTTGTCGATCATTTAGTGAATTTATATGTAGTAGTCTCTGTTCTTCTCTCCGTATTTAGTTTGATACATAGGTATGTCTACAATTCATGTAATCAAATTACTGTTGTGCATGCCTGTTATTGAAGTGTCTCTTAACATAAGTAATGCAGGAATTACTATTTCATGTTTTGCAGTACGGATTGAACCATGGTGATAAGAGCACCTACCAACCATGAATTTCAGGCAATCACCGCTACTAGACATGAAGCAATTCAATGATGTGTCGACATTTGCGTACATACGTGTATATCTTTGGTTCTAATGTTGTACTTTCATTTGATTTCAGGAAAAATTATGATGTAAGCAAAATATAGTGGTGGTGGTATATGTGTTGTAAAACCAAACCAGCTATCGATTGAAGTTTAAAAGTGTCTTGTACTTAAATAGCGTAGCATAAGAGAAAAAATAATAACAAAGCTACATTACAAAGGACCCGATGTAAGCACCTTCCTCATGGCTCTACTGATAGTGCAGTCTGCATCACAGAACATTAGTTGACATTGCTCAATGGCCACGCATACAGCTATATACGTTGGATATGGTGCACGTGAAGCATACGTCTCTCATGTGTCTGGCATTCATTTTTTTTTTCCTTAAAAAACAAATATCATACTTTTGTATGAAATTTGAAAAAGCAGAATTGGTGGGTAAATATTGACTCAACATCAAGTGAAACCGGAGGGTAAATTTTCAGTATCTTATGTACGCTTTATTTAAGAAGTTAATTTTAGAATATGAAAAATGCTAGTTATATAGGTATATGATGATTTTAATAAAATGGGAATAATTTTTCAGTGTGAAGATTTCAGTAAACCAGGGCAGTTTGAATTCACATGACTATGGTGGTTATATGTTTCTCGATGGTAAAATGTTGTCCCATTATTATTATTAGCACTTGATTTGAACTATTTTGTTTCACATTAGATAGTTTTTATTTATTCCTTTATTTATTGATTTCCAGATACAAGGAAGTGTAGCTAATATTATATATTATATTCTTCTGTTGGATGTATTAGAAATTATCCATGTGACCATTTCTGACTGCTACACGACGATGTTGATTATTGGATTAGCTGAGATCGTGTGTTAGTATTTTGGCTTAGTAGATCATGACAACCTTTGTTGCATATGTTCCTCGAGAGAACTGCAGATTTCATTTTATTTTTAGAAAAGGGAAGAATAAACAAAAGCATACACTTCTACTCTGCACAGTACGTTTCGCAACACTCTTTCTCCTCTGTTTCTGTTTTTATAGAAAATGACAAGTTATGAGAGATTGTACTCTCCCAAACTGCAGTCACTGATCTATTCTTAATAATTTTGGAAGCTCGCCTCGTGGAACGTGGTCCACGGTGCTGTCACGGGACTTGAACAGTGATTCAATTTTTAAGTTTTAGATACCATAATTTGTTCTCTACTTTGGTTAGAAATTTCACATCGAATGGTCAATGGGGACAACCTTTTATCCATTGGAAAAAAATGTGTCTTTTTCCCTTGTTCTACTTTAAGGCTTCAGCACGATTCAGATTGCAAATATTAGTACCTCTCATCGCTCTTGGGTCATGGTTAATGTAAGAATCTTTCAACGATTTAGGCAGGCAAATAAACCCAGTTGACCACATCTTTTTGGAGGATGAAAACTTTAAGAGGGAATGATGATCCAGTCCAAAGCAGGAAAATTTTCGGAGCTCGGAGTAACAAAAGGTTACAATGACCACCTCTATCTTTGGATATTATTATTTTAAAGGGTTTTTATTGATTATGGCTGAGTTAGCACTTGTTTCTTGGCTTAAAAAAATTGTAATACTTTTATCCGTGAAAGAATTATTTGCAAGCATCCGAAGCGTTTATTTCTTGGACCACAAAATTAGTCGACACTCCATGTGTGGTAAGAGAATCTGAGTCGGTCTGCGACAAAAAAAGAGTGAACATATATGATTCTGAATTAAACTAGTTAAAATTCTAATTATCTTCCAACTAGTTAAAAAATGAGAGGATTGCATGAACTGGTTTAGAGAAGGGAAATATAAAATGTTCTGATCAATGTTTTATTTAATAGTTCTTTATAAGAAGTCATCGTGTGCCGGGATTGTGATTCCAATTAATCCACGCTTCAACATGGTCTAATGGGAGCCAGCAACATGGGTTAAAGGACTACAGACTGTGATTTCTATGGATGCATAATTCATCAATTATACCAACTGTACTGATGGTACTGTTAAATTATAGCGTCCCAGTTATGGCTAAACCAGTACTAACACGGACAGATAGTGACTCGTGAGTTGTGTGTCAATATTATATTTTGTTCCGATCCCAGATAACCCGTTCAGTGCTAATATTTGCCTAAATGCAAGGATAAGTCTACTTGTTCAAATAGGTCATGTTATATTAGACTCTCAATACGGATAACCTTGTTCTGTTAGATTTGACTCGTCACGGATTGACCATTTAGTGAGTCAATCCAATCCGAGTTACTTATTAGTGAATCAAAAAAATTCGAACTATGGATTGATGGATTAAGCGGATTGACTCACTAGCTCATTTAATTAAAAAAAAATACAATTTGTTTTTCTTCAATCTCAAAAAAACTAAATTATAATTCTTATTAAAATCTAAATAAACCTCAATAGAATCCAAATGCAATCCAAAAGAATGTTAAACTCCAACTACAAACCAAAATCACAAAAATACCAATGTGTTAACTAAAAAAAACAACCTAACCCGACCCAAATACAAAGTCTAACGTAATAAAAAACACTTGTGATCCTTTATTTGCAGGTTGGTGAGGCAACCGGGCTCACCACGGGTTCAACTCGGGTGAGCTGGATTCTATGTGGGTCGGGTAAAAAATTAGCCAAATTAAAATTTGTATAAAAATTTCAACCTAACCTAGCCCGAACCCGTGGTGGGCCGGGTTGACTCACGGGTTCCAACCCATTTTGACAACTCAATGTTATACGTCAGTGTTAATATTTGTCTAAGTGCAAGGATAAACCTACATGCTCAAATAGTCTGTGTTATACGTCAATGCTAATATTTGTCTAACTACAAGGACAAGTCTACATGTTTAAATAGCATGTGTTGTACATGAGTGCAAATATTTGCCTAAGTGCAAGGACAAGTCTATGTGCTCAAATAGCCTATGCCATACCTTAGTGCTAATATTTTCCTAAGTGCAAAGTACAACCTTCGTGCTGAGATTAATGTTTTTCGACATGATATTGATATCTCGTACCAATAGTCGTGGTAACATTGCCTTTGTGCAAATAGATCTTCGCTCTAGGTGATCGATAAGTCGAAACTTGTATTCGTCCATAATTCAAGTATTTTTAGGTTCTTCGCTTTGAAGGCTTGAGCCTTCTTGATAGCAACTCTGAAGAAAGGCTAGAAAAGGTGTGGATCTCCATCTTTAGGAAGATTGTGTGGTAATCTAAGTTCTGGTCAACTTGTATTAGACTGTGCTTTATTACATGTGGTCATTTCCTCCGTTCTTGTTCCTTTTCAAAGGTACTTGAATCTTAAGTCGTGATCATGTCTAACCTCCCCATTATAGTGATCGATTCCATGTTTTCCTTGAATTTCTTCGATTCTAAGCTTTATCTCTCCAGAAAGAGAATGCACACCTTTACTTAAAAGAGAACTTAAAAGAGCTAACACACTTTACTTTAAGGTTGAGCTCGAAACTTTGGTAGTATTTACACGAATACAAAAAGTTAATAATATTTAGGTTTAAATATTGGACCCGAAGCCCACTTAAAATAAAAAAAAAAAAAAAAAACCTAATAACAGTGTTACTAGTGGAGAATAACTACCTCTATTGCTATAAAAAAAAAAAAACCCTTTACACTATCACTAAAAGAGATATAAATGTTTTTGGCCTAAGCTCATTTCAGATTTAGCATGAACGTGTGTGTGTGTATATATATATATATATATATATATATTATATTTATTCATGTTCTTTGTAACTACCGTAGTTCTTCACACTTTTTTTTTCAGGTAATTAAGTTCCAAGTCATCAATGTCAAATAACTACAACTTTATTGGTACGATAGAATTTAATAAATTGGGTAAGTAGGGCAGTGTGGATGATCGAATGCAATGATAATAAAGTTACAATAATACTTATTTAATATGAAAATTAAAAGCAGAAAGGATGAAGAGGGACTCAGTCCCTGCTTGTAAAATCAACCACTGCATTCTCCACAAGCTCTTGAATCAAGTCCCCCTCTATCTCCTTTCCCAAAACCTCTATCTCCAATTCCATAAGCTCAACCCACCCTATCTGCACAATCTCTTTTCTGACAACATTTTCTACTACCAGGCTGTTGCTGTCCCACTCACACCTCACCCCACTTGCCATTAATTCCTTTATTTTGGCCACAATGTGGTCCACCAACAAGGTAGATTCCGGTGCACTCTCTTGGACTAGGACCCTACACTGCTTTCCACTGCCCTTTAGGCCCTTTTCTGACCCAAAACCAACAAGTTCCAATAGTGCAGCATTGATATAATCAAACACAAGTTTATGATTTGATCTCATCTTCCTTCTTCTGCCCTCATGCATTGGCTCAGACTCTTTCTCATTTAGATTGATGTATAATGTGTCCCTCAATGATGGGTCCAATGGGCTTTCAAGGGAATACCATCTGGAGTAAAACGAGTCATATTGTTTCTGGTCATCAAGTCCAGCTGCTGATAGTAGGTTGTGGACCAAGAGAAGCCACTCTTTTTCCTCTACCTTGGAGTCCAAGGAAGGAACCATTAGGGGTTTTAATACTTCTGCAGAAGAATCATCCCATGATAGGGTCCTAGCTATTGATTCTATAGGTGGTGATTTGTCAATTAAATTGGACTTCAGTTCCACCTGTGATCCTATACATGCACAAGTGACACTCAAGTAATAATAAAAATAGTAATTTAAGATTTAAGACATTGTTTATATCTACTCTTACATTATAAATCTGAATCCTTATTTAAATGGAAGTGTTTTTAAAAGCTATTCTTCAGGTTCAGGTAATGACAAACAATTACAATTATTAAGATAAGGTACATATATTTATTTATATGAAATAAGAACTAGAGTTAATAAAGAAAGCAGAAAGGCTTAAAAATTATTACCTGGTTGATCATTCTTCATACGGTCCAAGGACTCATGAGATACATTATTGTTATCATCTTCAAATGGAGGTTGTAATACTGAGAATGGACTAGGCTGATCTGGGCTTTCACTTGAATTAATCTCTAGCATCATGGATCCTGCCACTGTCAATCCAGGCTGTGAAAACAAACAAATAAAGGATTTCACATGTTTATATACAGTGTGGCATTCAATTTATCGTATGCTATAATCTCATCGACATGAGAGGTTGTGGTCTAGGCTTACTAAGAAAAGTTATTTTCACTGATTATCCACAAATACCCAAACATTTTAATGACAATAATTTCGGTTTTCCATTTCATTTATTTCATCATTCCAATGCATATGAATACCAACCATATTTAAGAGGAAAATTAGTTTTGCGCGCACAGAACTTGAAACCATACTACTCATTCAATTCCCTCATCGTGCTGCAACATTCAGCCTAGTGTCAAAAATATCTGGTAGCGTGAGAATTTTAAAGGAATTAATAATTTCATTAGTTGGGAAGACAAGGCGCAAAAATTCCTGTGGATCATAAAAGGGGTCTCTATATTATAATTAAGGACTGCTTTTTTGGTGTTTCCCCCAAGGCCGTAATAAATAAAGGTTAAAACAACAATAAACACTCAAGTGCACAAACAGAAATGAATGTTAATTCGGTTTATTTGGTGTACATTTCCTTTCTGTGGTCTTTACTTTTCATTGCACTATATTATCCTAGAAAATTCCTGATATATCCAAAATATCCATTGGCAAAATAAAATTTGCATTATGAAACAAAAAAAATGACGAAATTAGCAGAATAATAGCAGCCATTACCTCTAGTGTAATCATGTCTTCTTCTTGTCTGTTAGAAACTGAATTTGTGGAAGTTTTCTCTGATGATTCACATAGAGCTACAAGAGAAAACTCTTCAAAACTATCCACATTGATGATTTGAGACTCATCATCCCTAAGGACTTCAGGTGCATATGCTGGAAGAACTGATGCTTGAGTGACAATAGGAGCGGGTTGGGATGCATCTTTAGATTGAGGTGAACTTGGCTTTTCCTTGATTGATTTCTTACTCTTTGAGAACAAGAGACTGGCTACTTTTTCTTTAAACGTTGATCTCTTCTTTGACTTTATCTGTGCCCTGGAGGCTTGTGATTTGCCAGTTTTTGGATCAGCAACTTGAACTGTGAGCTCAGTTTCATTGACAGTAGAGGATGCAGGCACAGAATTTGACCTGGGAAGATTTTTAGGAGAGCCCTCAATGCTTATTTCTGCATTGAAAGAATGACTGCAAGAAACAGATTTTCCGGGTTCTTTGTCCTCTTTAATACTCTCAACCACAGATGTTACAGATTTCTTCATGTGGGTAAGAGAAAGCATCTCACCCAAGGTAGAGTTTCTCCTCACATTCATTTGTTCTTGAGGACCCTTATTATCTGATGCCATCATAGTCCATCTTTCAGAAAGTCTTTTCTTTGCCTCTCTGCACACTGATGACTCAGGAGAGCAAGGTATGCGACCTAAGGACATTGTAGAATAAGGACTGCTACAGCCATTGATGTAATTGTAATCCCATGAAAGCCTTGGCAACGGTGACATTGACATAGCTTCCAAATCACTGAAATTTGCTGATGCATACTCGTGATATGATTTGTTGAACGAACTCTCATCATCAGAATAGCCATTGGAAAACACTGAAGAATAATGTGGAGTTTTATCCTTTTGATAGCTCCTCAGACCCTTATGCATTTGCTGTGTCATCTCTTTTGCCACTCTAATGGATTCTATTGCATCGTCATATTCAGGTCCCTGATGGCAATTACCACTTTTCAGATTTAGTGATGATGTTGTTATTGGAGAAACCGCATCCTTTTGATCAGGTGTCCTCCCAGGGCTAGGTTTCAGCAACACAATTCGAGTGGTTCGTACTGGAGATTCATCAACTTTCTGACTATCTGGAGAGTTTCCAGAATTCTTGTTCTCCCAGCCAGATGCTTGATCAACATTTGGTGATTTCTTAGTTAGTCTATTGTTCCTTTTCTCCTTTCTGGCTGGTTTGTCATTGTCATCCATCTTCAAAGGTTTAATAAGAGTAATGCGCTTTGTATCAGTACGTGGACTTGAGTAAAATTCATAAACATTTTGAGAATCCAGTAACCTCATTAAGAGATCACTGTTGGAGCTTAGAACTTCCAAGGCATCTTTAAATTGTTTAGATTGACGCATTCTCTCATCGGTTGACAGATGTTTTGCTTCTATGAATTTCTGACGAATGAGAGCCATTCTTTTCCCATCAACATCTTCACTCCATCTTCCTCTATCAGGTACCTTGCCACTTCCATGATTCGCTCTCTCAGATTGCTGCCATATTTCATACATATCTCTGTAAGCAAACTGTTCTGTGTTTGGGTGAACTTCATGAAGCATTTCCCTATCCATAAACCTATCTTCCTGCTGCCAATGCCTGAATGGGAAGCCTACAGGACCATGCATTTGTTGAGGATAAGCACTTCTGTAGCTTCTTTCCATAGAAAAACTAGGCTCTCCCCTTGGAAGGGTTTCAAGCCCCATTAGTTTTGCTACAACATTTGGTAGGTAGTGCTTGGAATCTTTCTGTTTGGACATTTCTTTGTCTATGAGCATCTGCATTTTAATGGGTGCTCCATTTACTTTTGTGACTTATCCTCTATCCCATCACCACAATCTGATTGACTTGTTGAAAGAGACGAAGCTGCAAGACAAATAGCCAGAATATTTGGTGATGCATGTGAATAATATAATAGCAGAGAAACACTTCAATTACAGAAATCCTAAGTGCAACCATTTCACACAACTTGGAAAGAAAAAGAAACTATTGACAATTTACAGAAATCTCCATATAGATCACCAGGAAAGGGAGATATAAGTGTATATCAAAGAAGAAAAAATGATGGGCAAGGTGCGGAGATGTGGGTTTGATGTCCTACCTCTTATTCTGTCTCTCCTTTGCGTAGTTCTGTCCTATATACTCCATCCACACCCTTTGCAAAACGCTCTCATCAAACTACTAGTGATTTAATTATCTCATTTAGTACAAATAATTTCTTTACTTGTTTTCACTGAAATTTGAATGACATGATCAAATGAGCAAGTTTGGGACAAAATTAACCAGTCTAACAAAACAGGCAAGTAGTTACATCTATATAGGCAAATAACTAAGAAATCCCAACGTAATAAAAATCATTGATTCTTCCAAATCTTGGCCAGTTAAAGTTTGTAAGGAAAGATAACATAAACATTAAATGTGTCATCAATTGAGGTATAGAATAAAATCACTTGAAAAAAAAAAAAATTATGGATCAACTTTATAAGGTCAGGTACTTGACTTAATAGCAGGGAAATCATTGAGATGTTATCTTCATATTTTAAAAAATGAGTGATTATGAAATAGATGTATCACACGGAAAGGAGATCATCTTAAAAGGCGTTGCTTTAAAGGAGTAAAATAACAGGGCAGGCAAACAAACAATAGAACGGGAGAAAAAGCCATATCTGTTGAGGCCACAAAATTTTCCACATTCTGTTAGTTTGACTTCTAATAATGATTTATTTGATCTCACCTTTAATGCGACAGAGGGTACACAAAACTCAGGAATTTATAGGGGAGTGAAAACAAAACATTTGTATCATAGGGTGACTTTAATCTTGGGTAAAAAAAAAGAATACTGAACAGGTCAGATATCGTTTTCTATTTATGAGTGACGTACAAGTTGCACATGCAACTGAAAATGACTCTTTATTAGAATAGCAAACAAAACAAAACATAATATAAATCTCACTTATGATGTGGACTTTATGTAAAATTGGAAGAGCAAACGAGAAGAGTATCTACCTTTTTCATGTGCCATACTCTCACACGGTGCCGTGAGGCGTGTGGTTCGGAGACTTTGATGTAGGCCTTCACCAACACCATACATAGAGCAGAAGAGCGTAACCAAATTGAAATCTGGAGTGGCATGAAGACCACTCCAAAGAATACAAGAGAAAGAAGTTAGAGATAATTTTGCATTCAAGTTTGTGGTTTGCTTAACGTGAAGATTGTACAAATGGTTACCAGAGTAACTCGTAATCTTTTTGATAAAGGCAAGTAAGTCGGTTATAAATGTTAGTTGCACAAATTTGTTACACTCTTTTAATAATTTTAACATACGTATTCGTGAAATTCAGTTCTTGATGTTTAGCGTTACAGATATGATAAATGCCAAAAAATCGTACTACTTTTTCTGGTGAATCACGGGAAAGTTCTTTGGAATTTTACAGTCACTTTAGATATTTGTACAATTAAAAGTATAGACACGGTTCCTTTAATGCTCCCAATTATCAAAGATCCAGCAAAGTAACAACACTAATTTCCACCAAAAGGTGACGTTTGATAGACGCGTCTTTTTGTAAACACATGGCGTAACAGTCCGAAATTAATCAGAAACATGTGCAGGGTAATGTTTGATCAAACATTCTGGAGTGTTAGACTCTAATGGAGCAGCTTCTGCGTTTGCTCTTGATCATTGGCATGGTCAATGTCATCCAAAGGAAATGGGCAAGGACATATGGTGAAAAGAAGAGTTATATATTTCAACCAAGCTTTTCCTAAAATGATAAAGCATTTCCTCGTGATTTTCACCATCCATTTCTGGCTCGTCATTATCATTAATTTGAAAGAGAGAAGGCATACTTACCCTTTGTGGCAATTGTAAAGTTCTTGAACTTGAACTTTGGTAATTTAAATGGGAACTAGTTAGAGATAAGCTCCTCTGACATTCATCTAGTGAAGATGGAAGCCATGTTTCCAGATTAGGATGATGATGGTAGGCCCTGGAATCTGTCCTTCCAACCCAATGCTTGTATGGTGAAAGGAACATGCTGTCTTGATCACATGACGTGTCATTCTTGCGATTTTCATGAACATTAAAGTAGTGCTTACTGTGTGACAGAGCCAATGCTGTATGGTTAAAATTTGTGTCCATGTCTTCATAAACATAGCTTCCAAACTTGACTTCTTGATATCTTAAGAAACCAGAATCCAATATTGAACTGAAGTTCTGTGATTTGTCTAGTAGTGAGGATGAGGGACTAATGTGGTATTTATCTAATGTATTATGTAATGTCTGCTCTTCACGGTGGCCTAAAATTGATAATTCAGAGGCCATATTTGGCTTTGTATGCATGTAAGTGATAGGTAAATTTGTCGCATTTGCAGTGTAGTCAAAATCTTTTTCCATAAGAGGAATCGATTCTTTCTCTAGTATTCCCAGCTCTTTGAAATGATTAAATGTAAAGATTTCAAGATCTTGGTTATTACTCAGAAACTCTCGGGTTGCATCACTCTTGTCAATGAAACTTGGAGCTCCACCAAAATTGCTTCTTGCTTCTGTCATACTGAGCAGAGGTTGAAAGTTGAGTGGATAAGGTTGAAAGTCGGCATGAGGGTTAATCTTCTCAACTGATCGCAGATAAACAGGAGACAGAAAATGATCACTGAAGGATGAACTTGATTCAAGTTCAACAGGTTTCCTCTTAGGTATTTGATGGTGTTCTGTAAATTGACCATCTAACTCCCGAGAATCATGCAACCCATATCTGGTAGCATTTGCTGCTTCGTTAAGCAAAGGTTCAGGAATTACATCGCCCTTGGTTGCGACACCGAAACTTTGAGTTGCACTTCGTTTGCACTCAGGTTCCGTTGTTTGAGGCGGAAAATTGTGAGAATCATAGGTTGGAAACTTCGAGTGCAGATTAAATCTCCCATCTAGTCTGAGAAAGGAAGGAGACAACACATGATCTCTGATGTATGGGCTTGATTCAAGTCCAAGAAGTTTCTTTTTAGGTATCTGATTTTGCTCCTTAAATTGATCATCTGACTTTCGAGAATCAGGTAAATCATATATTGTACCATTCGCTTCTTTTCCTGGATGTGTATCCTCATATTTCTGGCACAGAAAATCATTTTTGATAAGGGAATGCAGGTCACTGGATAGATTTATAGAATGAGAAATGGCTAAAAAACCATACATTTTCTTCAGTGCTTATAGGGAACAGCCGACTAAGGAGCATGGAAATAATATCGTGCCTGAAAAATGCCCATTATATTCATGATAAAGGGAAAGGACAATTAATATCAATATCGAATCTGTGCCTAACCCTTTTGAACAGAGCTTCTCTGGGTCTGTAAACAAGGCATCTGCGGCACTCAGTCGTAATTTTTGTCTCTTTCTAGCAAAAACTTCTCCATGCGCATGCTGATCTGAAGTATTGACACAGTAATTGTTTTACAAAAGCTGTCAGCACATTCTGAAATATGAGAGGTAAATTGCACGTCTTCAGTTAAATTACATGCATTTTTTTTACAGTAATAAATTTGACCATCCGAACATTTACAAATCAGTGGCACCGAATAAATGTTCAAACTGTCCTATGCATTATTTTACCCCGCAAATACCTTGTAACCAAGGAATCCAAATAAAGAAAATCAAACCTTCATGTGAAAATATTCGCTGGGATTTGAATTTGTCACTATAATCTCGGGAGTCTTTTGGCGTGTTGCTGATGCAGTACAAGCCTGCGTTACCATCGGTTAAAAGATTTTCGGATACAGATTGTTGCTTAGCAGGGAATTAAAAAATGAAATTATTGCGGGAGAAAAAAGCATTCCCAACATTTCAACATTTTGGAGTACATAATCGCCAATTAGAGAAAAATATAAATGCCACATTATACTAACTTAACAAGCAAATAAGAGTGCAGAGCAGTAGATATCGATACCATGAGAAGAAATAAGCATAAGTTTCCAGAACGAGGAACATTTCCTTACAAATGGGAAGTATCTCCTTTCCTAACTATCGCGATTGTGAACACCATGATCCTACATATCAGTGTATCTCTGCAGCTAGAATGTCGTGGAATTTTCCTCTAATACGCACCTGATTTATACCAAGCTTTTACAGAAGGTGAGAAACATGAGTCTGTCCTTACAGTTGATACATGATCAATGATCCTTGAAGAATTGTCGCAATTACTTCCTATCCTGGCATCACCCATCTTCTCTGCATATACATAAAATATTTAGATACACTTTTAATCTCTATAGATTATTGAAGTTTTAGTTATAGTTCCTCTAAAATTTGAGTTTTAGTTGATGTGCCTTGTCACTGTTTAGTGAAGCATCATTGTTTAACAGATCAATAACAATGACAGGGATCGAAGGCACTAATTTCGAAAAGCTACAGGAACCTAAAACCTAAATCCCAATTTTAGAGAGATTAAAACTAAAATTTAGTACATCAAATAAGAACCAAGATGTACTTTGAATCTTAAATAAACGCGATGACTATTCTATTGTGACAGAAGATGGCACATGTATGTGTCTCCGTCTTCAAACCAAGGGGAAATGTTCAACTTTCAGAGTGATAAAGGAAATGAAATCAATGTCTTATACATAAGAAACTCCCCAACTTAATTATATTAAGATGGCTTTAATACAAGGAACAATTTGACATTGATAAGAAAAGTTATAGGGGAATAAAAAATTCTCATGTTTTAAGAGTACTTTTTGAGAAAAAAAATCCTAATAATGCTTATTTATAAATAAGCAGGAATAAAACTTTTCTACCTTTACAGACGTGATAAACCTTTCACATTAATTCTACATAAAACCATTAAACATTTTCATCATAAACGACCGCAAATATATCATTCTGCCAAAGTTATAACAATAACAAAATCCATTTTATAATTTTTTTCTGAAAATTCTATGAATAAATAATACCTCCGTCTTGTATACGCATTTTACACTGTTAAGTCATGTAAAATAAATTTATTGAATTTTACAACATGTTCATCTAAACTCACTTTGAAAACGATTTCTGATTACTCCACATATTCTGAAAAACATATTAAACTTAAATTATATTCCTAAGAATCTGTCTAAACTAAAATGAACATAAGGCAAATTTATTATCTTTGAAATTCAACCAACCTCTGGAATAGTCCGTGGATTCTGGCTTCTTAGATGATTGGCGAGATTCCTTTTGTAGTGGACGTATACGAAATCCCTCACTTGCATCCTTCTTCAATTTCTTAAAGAAAGCAAACTCAGAAGTTTTTGGATCTGTTCCTGCACTTGCATTCCAAATCCTAGTTAAACGCAAAAGTAAAACAAATAAAACAAAACGAAGTTATTTCATTCTAACTACTATTATAACAATGTGCAAGCTAAGATGAAATAGTAAACTCCAATATCGTAGACTTTTGTAGAACACAGAACCATGAAAATGTGGAGCAAAACGCATCGTTCGTAGCGAACAAATCGTTAGGTATTGATTGCAATCATAAAGGTTATTCGAAACTTAATAACGAAAATTCGAAAATGTGAAAAGGAAGAAGAAAGAAACCTTTGGTTTGAGAAATTTTCCTTTTATTCATTGCAATGCTCAACCAATCGCACGCTCTGCAACACAATCGCTAGTGAGAAGAAGAAACACGGAACGGGACACTGGATTTGGCGCCAAACGGCACGTGAGTCACAGTTCCGCATGTGTGTAACATTCTTTTTATACGTAGAAATTATCTATAGGATTTGACGAGTTTACAACAACTGATACGTATTTAAACAAAAGCATTTCCTCGTTTTACCTGGACAAATAATTTTCCAAATTCAGCACCAGGGAATAAATTGTGGTTTGATTTCATTTTAATTTATTATCAGGACGTATTTGTAACAGTATTAAATAATTTCTTTTAATTCAGTCACCTCACTTCTTATTTTTATATACTAATGAAAACATAGGAATTGTGTGTTAACTTTTTATTAAGAGAAAGATGTTATATTTGGGAAAAATAAAATTGGCACTTTGATTATCTATAGTATTTATATATTAATAGATACGATGTGTTATTATGAAACTAATTGTATATATTACAAAATAGATGTGTTATAAGCAAACTAATTATACTCTATCACAGATCTAAGAGAAGTCGAATAATAGGGTATAGTATATCTTAACACTTTTCTCTAGCGTTAAGAGTTAATAGATCAGATGGAGTGAAGTCTAACTGTTTTATATAAGAAAATTAATTATAAGTTGATTGAATGAGAAAAATGAAAAGCAAATGGAAAATTGATTGTTTACTACACTCAACATCTTCCAAAACACTCATAATAATATTTATAACCAATTTATAGATTTTCTATACTTTATCTATTTAATATTTATCTCTACTAAAATCTTGGGTCTTACATTTTCTCTAATAATAAACATTTTCGTTTTTAAAAATTCACTTATCATGAAAAATATATATGGGTCAGACTTTCTCAACTCACTTTCTAGTTCTTTGGTAAGATCATCGGCCTTTAGAGTCCACAACACTTTAATCATATTGAATTCTCTATCTCTAAATTGTTCTCATAAACTTCTACCATCTCTAATATGACATAATACAATAGATCTTCCATTATCCAAATCTTATTAAGTTGATAAATGTGTTTTAGATCTTCAACATATTTTCTTAACTTAGATGAAAACCAGGAAAATTGGCAAGACCAGAGGGTAAAACAACCTCATATGTCACTTGACATATGTAACATCTTTAATTTTAAATAATTAAATTACTTATTTAATTTATCTTACTTAAAATATGAAAGTTAAAAAAGTTCTTTAACTCTTACTACTAAATTCATATTTTCAAAGTTGTAGATGTATTAAAATTTTCATGTTTATCCAATGAAAGTAAGTTAAGAAAATAAGTAAGTTAAACTTTAAAAAGTAGTATAAATAGAATTTTCAAAATGGGCTACCTAGTGTGACCTGGTCCGTCCCATTATGGGTTGACCACTTAGTGAGTCAATCTAATCCTGACTCACTTATTAGTGAGCCCAAAATATTCAAACCCAACCTAACTGAGCTCACCACATATTGGTAGATTAAACGGGTTGACTTGCTTAATTAAAAAAAATTACAAGTTTTTTTCTTCAATCTAACAATTCTTTAATATGTAACTAAATTTCAAAAAGTCCAACCTATTTTAAAAATTTGTTTTATCTCATTTTAGAAATAAATTAATTATTCATCTAAAAAACTAAATCATAATTCTAAATAAATTTAGATTATACCTTACTACCTTAGGAAAACAAAATGACTAATGAGAGACAAAGGTAGAAAGGGAATGGAGTGTCATGGGCTTGGCCTCTCTTCCCCAAATTTCAAAAGAAAAAAGTTTGCTTGTGCTTTTGAATGGACTATTAAGTTAAGAGTAGGATGGAGCTTTTTTTATTTTTTATGTCCGAGTTGGCTCACCAACCCGGCTCACCATAGGTTCAATCCGGGTGAGTCAGGTTTTTAGTGGGCTAGGTCCATTTTTAAACCATACTAAAATTTGCAAAAAAATTTAACTCAATCCTACTCGAACCCGTGGTGGGTTAGGTTGGTTCATAGGTTGTAACTCATTTTGACAACTCTAAATATAATGAAGTAAAGTAGAAATAACATTTAAGAAGTTTGAAAACAAATTATCACACAAATACCATCCACATAACTTTGTAATAACTTTAAGAATTTTCTAGAAATTTATTAGCATACTTTTCTAAATAATTAGTAAATTTATAATAATAATTCAAAAAATACTTTTAAAACTAAGATTTTGTGAAAGACCAAAATTTAAAAATTATTTTTTGACGAAAATACAATAAATTCCGAAAAAAATTAAAAATTAAAAATTAAAAAATATTTAAAAAATAATTAAAATAATAGTAAAACAATAATATCTTTAATAGAAATGATAAGTAAGAACTCGTATGATTTGCACCAAGCTTCTCTTTACAACGTCGATCTCGAGTAATTGCTTCATTGATTGATATTCAAATGTCTCTCTTCACTGAATTCTCTTTCTCTAAGCCAATGGTCTGCCTTAAGGAAAGATGACAAGTTTATGGCACATAAACAGGTGAATGTCAGATATATTTGTTGGGTTTCATGCAAAGAGATCAATAGTTTTTATCTAGATTTTGTTTATCTCTCTTTTAGTAAATGACTTTTCGTCCAGACCTCCCGTATGCATTGATTTGCTTGAGAGCCAATTTATATGTTTATCAAGGTGGTGCGATTTTTTCAAACTCAGCTTAAGGCTTGAAGTCAACCTTATAATTCAATTGAATGTTATTGTGTCCATCTAAAGTGTGATCTAGAGAGTTCAATGCTTCCATCTAAGTTGCACCATTAGTAGAAGATGCCCTTAATGAATCAAGGGTGACTTTGAGACTCTAAACATAGCATTCACATGATGATTTTGGGTTAACTTTATTGTAATGATAGTTCTATTTTCAGCAAAAATTTCAACATTATATGTGTTGTGGATACAATGGCTTCGAGTTGGTTGAGTGTTCTTCATCCAATAAGAAAATTGAACAAAGTGTCAACCTCCACTAAGATATAATGGACTTTGAGCATCCAATGCGCTTCGCTCATGCCAAATGTTGTAACCATATCAACATAACTTCTAGTGAGAACTTTTTTGCGGTGAATCCTAGTAGTAAATCTAGGTATGATTTGATGATAGATAGGAATGTAGAGCTTTAAGAATATTGACCAATATAATATGTCAATCAAGCTTCCTTGGTTAATAAAGACCTTTCTTACTCGCCAATTGGCTATTTTTGGTAGTCACAAAAGAATGAATAATTTGTGCAAGATCATTGAGGCAAAAGTCTTCATCTACAAACGAGATTGATGGGAAAAAGTGGCATGTCTGATGCTATAAAGATATTTTTTTTTCTCACAGAACTCGAATTGCCTCCTCTAAAAAAAAGTATAAATTGTTCCTATGACTTTACTAGGGTTTAGGTTACTATCACATGACACATATTTTTATACACATTTATAGATTTATTGTACAATAAATGCACTTTCATTATATTTTATTTTAAGTTTATAACTTATTTCTTTTCAATAATAATAAATTTCATTGTACATATTTGCTTTAATTTTGTATTTTAGTTCATATGTCATTTTCTCATTATTTTGGTCATATTTTTTTTTCTTTAGATATTTATTTTGTCTAATTCTAGTTGTATAGGATTTTAAATTTCTAAGACTTCAAAAATGGACATAGGGTTTGTTGGATTTTAAGTTATCTCCTATTTTCTATGATTTTTTTTAATGCTAAGACATATTTGTAAAAAAAATTTAAAGAAAGGCATATAAATTAGATTTTGTTTGTATTAGTTTAAACTTTTGTAATTGCACTTATGGACCTAATTAGAACCTACATTTTAGGCCCATGTTTGCTTTAGAATTTAGACCATTTAGCCTAGATGTGTTTTATAGTCATACAATAAAATCATTTACTAAATTTCATAGTTTTAGGTATTTTCTCTTCATCTTCTTTTTTATCTTTTGTCTCTTCCTCTATGAATTTCTATTGATTTTATTTTTCTCCTAATCCATGGTGAACCAACAACCAAGGATCAATTCACATAATCAAAATCAAACAAGTCAAATTGAGTTTTACACTGATAGTTTATCGCTCTAAGTTATTTCTTCTCTTGTCTAATACCAGTTTTGCTCTTCATGATTGAAAATTGTGTTTCTAATTTTAGTATCAAATTAGGAATCAATTAAATCTTGATTTAATGATTAAATATGAATTCAATGATACTTTGATTTGATTCGTATAATCAATTTAATTGATTAACTAAATCAGTTAATTATTCAAACTTGGATTTATATCTTTAGAGAACTATGATAAGAGAAATGTTTGATTCTTGGATTGATCTATTTTCTCTACTCTTGTTCATCATGTTGTGTCCAGCCTTCCTGGTGAATTTCTCTTTCAAGATCTTGAAACAACCACAAAATTCTCCACCATCACCATTCCACATCCTCTCATCCTCGAAATCATCTGACTTTCCCTTTATGTACAAAATGTCCTAGGGCGCCAAACTTGAAAATATTTTCTATTAAGTCACGTACTTTATAGGCAAAGTCCTACTAGGAGTCCATGCATCAACATAGTTGGATGGAGGTTCAAAATGCTGAGTGGAATGATTTTTCAAAGTGACCCATGTACTACCTGAGTGGTTCAGCCTCCCATTGTATGACATTGTGGAGGGAAGACGAGTTTGCAATTATGAGTTTGCTAATCCATCACATTTCTCGGTAGTAGGCCACTTTCATTTTTGAGGAAATGGTTCATTCATAATGTTTAGGGTAAAAGGATGAAAACCATTGATATTTTATTCCATTGATTCCTTCAATGGGGTGTTGGAATAACCTTAAGAGCTTGTTGTTGATCACATGCCTGCTACTCCCTTCGTGATACACGAGTCATGAGTCTGATTTGGCTTTTGGTGCTTAATATTTGTTTTGTCTATGAATCAAATTTGGTTGTTAATGTAAAGTTGTTGTGTCTAAACCTTCGCTTCCCACTTTTAGGCATTGTGAATTAGTTGTCCCCTTTTCTTGGCAAGTTGTTTTTTCATCGAGGTGCGACATAACTCACTTACATACTTAGTGTGTTGGGTTTCATCCTACAAACTTTGCCCAAATCTATGTGTTTCAATGTTGTGTGAGTATCGCTAGTTTCTTATGGAGAAATTTTAACTCGACTTGATGTTGCATGAGCTTCATTTTCTTATTAAACTTGGCCTAGATTTCCTCCTTCATGCCAACTATCATATTTTGGAGGTTCTTCATACTTTTTCAAGATGACTCTCTTTGTGTGCTTTTAGTGCAATGACGATTAAAGAAGTCCATCTCTAGATTTGACAAGAAAGAATAACAATTATGCTCTTGATTGTAAGACTTGTAGCTTAGGAAGAGGTAACAATTATGTTCTTACTAGAAAGGAGTGTTGTTATTTCGGGGTGAAAAGTATAAGTTCCTTAGGAGGTGAGCTTTGGGATGAGTTCACCAAGCTTTTAAAAAAGACCAAGGAGAGATCTATATAAAGAAGATCTTCTGGTGCCCCAAATTTCTTTGGACCTAATTGGTTTCCTACTAGTCTAAAAATCAAACTCTGGTTGTAAGTTTTAGTGTTGAAGTCAAATATAAAAGTATAGCTATTACTGCCTATGAAATTCTATGGTTACAATCACTTCTCAAGAAACTCCACATAGAAGTAATTTTTTGTGATGATAAAAGAATTGTTGCTCTAAATTATAATTAAGTCTTGCATTCTTGAAAAATCATATGGAGCTTCATATTTTTATTCGAGAGAAAGTCCTTAATCCCTCCTTGTTATCCACAAATCCTTATTGATCAAGTTGTTGATATTCTCACCAAACTCCTCTCTCAAACTCAATTTTGCTTTTTGTGTGACAAACTCAATGTTATTGATTATTTTTAAGGGTTAAATATGTTTCTAGTCCTTCAATTTTTAGTCAAAATTGGAATTAGTCCCTCTTGGAAACCTTGAACCAATTTAGTCTTCCAACTATGTAAATGCGTGGATTTAGTCTTTTTAACAAAATTTTAATAAGTTTATATGATGCTTCAAACACATTTCACTATAATATTTTAGTTTTTTTACATTGTTTGACATATGTTCGCTACAATGTTAGTTGAGAAACGTGTTTGAAATGTCAAAAAAACTTTAAAAAAATTAGTTTAAAGAACTAAATTCACGCATTTTTAAAGATAAGAGACTAAATTGGTTCAAGGTTTCTAAGAAGGACTAATTCCAATTTTCAATGAAAGACAAAAAATATATTTAACTCTATTTTTAATAGTCTTGAGTTTGAGGGGAACTATTAGGGTTTTTTTTTTTTTTTTTTTTTTTTATTTGATTATGTTTTGTATACGTGTTGTCTTTCTGTTAGATTTTTTTATGTAATTTTGTTGGAAAAGAATGATGCATGCTATATACATAATACTTTAGCTAGTGCTACGTAACTATAATATATATATATATATATATATATATATATATATATATATATATATATATATATATATATATATATATATATATATATAT